>OJNS01001498.1_pt1 | contig 11795 bp, 19 predicted proteins | sample 1597911 | NCBI WGS metagenome assembly OJNS01 (sample SAMN01915214, study PRJEB22387) | human gut metagenome | isolation source: stool | host: Homo sapiens | place: USA
GATAGAGCGTCTGGCTACGGACCAGAAGGCCGGGGGTTCGAATCCCTCACGGCGTGCCAAAAAACCTGCTAAATTCGCAAGAATTTGGCAGGTTTTTTGTATTTTCCGAAGCAATTAGAAAAATCCCAGTGCCGCAAAATTCAACTTTAGTTCAACTCGCTTTCAAAAGTTCACGCCTTTTTCAAAAAGATATCTCCCAGGATATCGGCGTTCCTTTGGTCTGCTTCCGCGATTACATGGCTGTAAATATCGCAGGTTGTCGAAACTTGAGCGTGCCCCAGCCTCTTGGAGATCGACACAGAATCGACGCCATTGAAATAGAGCAACGAGGCCATTGTATGCCGGAATGCGTGAGGGTTGATGTGCGGTAGGCCGTGGCGCTTGCTGAATTTGGCAAGCCAGCTTGTTATGCTGTCCGGGTGCATCGGCTTTCCATCTTCCTGCGCAAACAAGAAGCCTTGATCGTGATAGTATTCACCCAGCCGCAGCCGTTCCGCGTTCTGCCACGCCCTGTATTGCCGAAGGAGCTGCATCGTTTCCCTTGGCAGAGAAACCCAACGATCCGAGGTTGCAGTTTTCGGAGTAGATTCGTAAACACCAACATCCGGCGAATATAAAATGTTATTGCAGATGTGGATGCGATTCCCCGTGAAGTCAACTGCATTCCATTTTAGCCCTAACACTTCACCGCGCCGCGCCCCAGTAATAAGAAGCAGGTGCGTGAGCATTCTCCATTTCGGTGATTCCGTTTCAAGCGCATCACGAATTGCCGCCACCTGCTCAGGCTGGAAATAGTTGACCTCTTTTTTGCTGACCTTCGGCAAGGTCGCCTTTGACGCAACACTAAACGGGACAAGCCCCTCCTTCGCAGCCTGGTCAAGCACTGTAGAAATTAAACGGTGATGCTCCAATATTGTTTTTGCCGATAATCCTTCGCCGGTACGTTTGTTTTGCCCCGGTTTGGCGAGATCGGTGTAAAAGCTGTTCAGGTGATCGGCGCGGAGGCCTTTTAGCTTGATATGCCCAATGGCGGGATAGATGCGCCCTGCAAGGTCTCGATAACTCACAATGGTATTGTGTTTTGCCCCGCGCTGTTCTTTCAGGTCAATCACATAATTGCAGTATTCCTCAAGCTTCAAACGGCTGTCGGAGGTCACACCCTCCCGGCATTCCTTTTCAAAGGTCGCGGCGAAAGCCTCGGCCTTTTTTCTTGCGCTTTTCTCCGTCCATGTGGGCGAAACTTCAAAAGTCGCCGTCCACGGCTTGAGCTGCTTACCGTCAGCACCACGGCCACGGTGGACGCGGATGGAGTAGGAGATCAGCTTGCCGGACTTGTCCCGGCGTTCTTGAATGTTAGCCATCTTTGTCAACCTCTTTTCTAATCCTTGCAACGCTATTTCTCCGCGCCGTTCTATTATGAACGCTTACAGCGGACGAACATTTGTACTCAATAAAATCGTCTATTTCATCAATGAGACTATCAATTTTGTCATGTCCAATATAGGCACATGCGTTGTTCTTTGTTGACTTGATTCCATAATGCAAACTTCGGTACTCGCGCCCATTTTCATCTACTTCCGGCGGTTCATAGTCGAAAGTGTCCGTAACAATTTCGTATCCATGCAAATTCATGAGTTCTGTAATTAGCTTGTAAACATCACGTGTCCCAGACGTAATTGCATCGATTCTGTCCCCCTCGGTTTCGAAATCGTCTTCACATAGAAGCCATTCCGTTCTAACTCTTTCATCAAGTGGAATTTCTGGGAAAGCATTTTTGATTATTCTTGCTAAATCGGGCGTTAATGACGCTTTCCCCGTGATTATATCAGAGAGATATTGCGGAGTGTAATTGATTCTTTCAGAAAGGCGTTTTGCTGTTATATTCTGCTCCTTTAACCACTGTTTAAGCCTTTTTCCGCTTTCCGTATTTATTTCGCGCTTTTTTCTGCCCATCTATCCCTCCATAATAAATCATGTTTTAAATTGATAACTGTTTTACAAAATAAAGATTTTACCTTACAATACAAGCATACACCAGACGATACATAAAGTCAAGGAACATTATGAAAGGAGTGATTTAATTGTTTCAGACAGTGAGGCAAGCAGCGAGATACTTAGAAGTCCCCGAACACCTCATCCGTTCTATGGTAGCACAGGGAGAATGCCCCGGAATTTATAGCGGAAATCGTTTTCTTGTTCATGTAGAAGCCCTGCGCGAATATCTCGACACCGCAAGCAGAAGCAGCAAGGAGGCAGTAAGACATGAATAAAAACGAAAAAGCCCGCTCCACGGCGGCAACCGTGAAACGGGCAGAAGCGGCGGCACTTGGCGGGTCAGCAGCTTCATTCTATGGTGAGTTTACCACGACAACGCCCGCGCGTCAAGTGGCCGATTTTCTCCCACACGGCGCAGCAAATGCCGTTGATGGAAGGTCACTCGCAACGGCTATGGGCTTCAAGTCTGTGCGCGAGCTATCAAAGAGAATCGAGCGCGAGCGCCGCGCCGGTCAACCAATCTGCGCAGCGGTCAGTGGCGAACACAGGGGCTATTTCCTTGGCGATGCGGAAGAGCTGCGGCTTTATCTGCACTCGCTTGACCGCCGTCTTAGAGAAGTGCGCCGAACCCGCGATGCTATTGTCGAAACATTGCGCCGCGAGAGTGGGCAGATGGTTTTGGAGGGCTGGAATGGCTGAAATCAAGGAAAAACACCCGTCATGGTTCAAAATGAAGATCGAGCGGCGGCAGCTTATCAAGCAACTCCCGCCGGAAATCGCGGTCAATGTTCTTCTTGCTTGTTGGGAGTATCTTGAAACTTGTAAAATTCCCGACACCTTACAGCCAATGGAGAAAATCGCCTTTTCTGCTTTCTTCCCTGACATGGAAGAGGCATGGCAGCGCTATGAACAGCGAGTAAATGCCAAGAGAAATAAATCGACCGATATCGACCGATAGCAACCGACACAGAAGAAGAACCAGAAACAGAACCAGAAAAAGAACCAGAACCAGAAATGTAAAAGGGAATATCTTCGATATTCAACAAAGTATAAGGGGGCTGCGCCCCGCCCCCCCTTGTTTTGCAAAGGAGTGATAAATTGATTTTTGATTTTGACAAGTTTGCTCAAATAACTGCGAGCGTTTACCCTGTTAGCCCGTACACCCTCGAAGAATCTTTGAGCGTGTTTCGCTACTACTTCGAGAAGTACGAAGAATATACCGGCAGGCCGCACCCGCCGATCAGAGCAAGCCAGATCGTGCGTATCTGCCGAATTATGCCGTATCTTAGTGCGGAGAACGAAGGGAACTGTTGCGAGGATGTTTCGCCGCTTGACTACCCGGCGCTGATTGACCAGCACTTTAGAACAAAATATCGCAACTGCGACTATAACATTTGCCATTTTTTCTCCGGCAAGATTAGGGCGATGCGGTTCTTTGAAGTATGCTATTAAAGCCATCAGAAAGCCGCAGGACACGTTGAAGGAAGGTAGGTGGTAAAGCAACGCCGCAGAAAGTTAAAAACTCACAGACATGGCTTGCAAACCGCGCAAAAGGCGGGAAGCGGTCACAGCGCAAAGGCGCGGATGGGGAAAGGGAACTTGCAGCTATTCTCCGCGAATATGGGTATCCCATAGAACGCGGCGGCTCTATGTCTTTCGGTGATGTTCCCGATCTTGTGGGGCTGCCGGGAATACATATTGAGGTCAAAAGAGCCGAGCAAGTCAGGCTTTCGGAGTGGATGCAGCAAGCAGAGACGGACAGCAAGCGATTTAGTGACGGTATGCCTGTTGTGTTCCATCGCCGCAGCCGTGAGCCGTGGCGCGTGACTATGAGCCTTGCAAATTTCATGGACATATATTCCGCGAAATTCCTTAATTCTCCGAGAAAGGAGTGTGAAAAAAATGGCACTGACGCAGAATCAGCAGAAAGCGATAGCGGCGCTATTGTCCAGCCCAACCCGTGAGGAAGCGGCGCGGAAGTGCGGCCTTACATCAAGAACACTTCGGGCGTATTTCCAAAACAATGAGTTTTGCGAGGCGTATAGATCGGCTTTTCAGGAGCTGACGGAAAATGCAACGCGACAGGCGCAGCGCTTACTATCTCCGGCGCTTGATACGCTGGAAGAGGTCATGAAGGACGCAGACGCACAACCGGCGGCAAGAACAAATGCGGCGCGGATTGCGATTGAAAGCGCTATGAAGCTGACCGAACAAAACGACATCATGCGGCAACTTGACGAGCTGGAACGCTGGAAGGAGGAATTAAATGGCAACCGTTGACGCACGTCTTGCATCCTTGCGCAAGTTTTTGAAATCTCATGCAAGCGGCGAAACCGTCTTCATTGTCGAGGGCGGCGGCGAGTATCACACAAAAGAAGATCCTTTTAACTACCTGATGCAGCACGGCGCATATACCCATGACGGGCGGCGCATTGTTCTTTATCCGCACCCGGTAGAGGGCATAGACGGGCTTAGCTTGTCCTTCTATCAGCTGCTTGACGAAGCCATTGAGCGCGGCAAGCTGGAATTGCCAACGCTGGAGAGTGACGAGATCGGAGGTAGAGCCCTTGAATAACGGAATTAAAGCCCGCATTGCCTCTTTACAGGCGATTGCAGCGCAGAAGCAAGAGGGCGTAGCTATTATGACCCTGCTTGAAAATGGCGAGTGGGCGGCTTGCAGAGCGCCGCAAAGCCCCGCAAAGGTATTTCAGACGGAGCAGGAAGCAAAAGCCTATTTATCAGACTGCGAGAGCGTTATCATTATCGACCTTTAAGAAAATTAGCGCAATAGCGCGTAAAAACGAAAGGAAATTTACATCATGAGCCAGTTTAACATTTACGCCCGAAAGCTCGACGAGGCTTTCAAAGAAGCCCGCAGCGAGTACAACACCGCTTTCCGCGCACTCCAAGAGGCGCAGCAGGCCAGCCGTGACGCTAACGCATGGAAGCCCGGAGACAGCACCGAGGAAAAGCAGGTTAGAACAACCCGCGCAGCGCTAAAGCTGCATGACGCAGAAGCCACCTTTAACGAGATGAGCGCCCGCGTTTGGGACAACTTCAAGGCCACGCGCCGCACAATCCGCGCCGAGCTGGAACAGGCAGTGCGCGCCGCCAATATTGCAAACCCTGACGCAATCGACAATAACGCCCTTGAGCTGATGAAAACCGGCGTTCTTTCCCCGGCTGATTACTCCGCATTCATGGAGAGATTCGACAGCAACCACACCATGTTAAAGTTAGTGGGTCACTACGCAGCCGAAGCCGCAAAGACTACGGACAGCCGCCGAGAGGCCGCAACCCTTAACGCTATCGCTCTTGACTGCCAGAGCGGGGAGGGCGCAGTCATGCGGGCGTTTGATGATCTTTCTAAAGTCTCCGACTATTGCCGCGGTGAGAGATACGAGGGCGACAAGTTTAGACCGGAGCATACCGCAAACATGAGCGAATATTGGGACAGTCTCGCGGGCGAGGCCGTGGAGAACTTCTAACTATTCTTCCCGGGGAGTGATACAAAGGCCACCAGCCGGAGAAAGACCGGCAGCAGGCGGCAAGGGCGGCGGGAAAAGGTTTGCCGACCGCATTTCCCGTATCAAATTCTATCACACGCTGCAAAGGAAATCCGCTGATTTCTGATTTCCTTCATGTGGGTACGCAAAACGCTTTGACACTGCGGGAGCTGGTGCAGCTCACCGGCGAAGATGAACGCACCCTTCGCCGCCGCATCCCGCGGCGATGGCAAAGCAGCACGGCTCTGTAACACGCTGGGCGAGGCGCAGCAATTCTGCGCCGCCTGCGAAACAACAATCATCATTGACATTTGAAAGGAGAAACTATGAATTTTGGTAAATCTGTACGCGAAAGCGTTGAACTGTGCGTGACGACACTTGGAGAAATCACGGCGGCAGAAAAGGAGCTGGCCGCAGCGAGGAAGGCCGGTAAGATCGCTCCGGCGGATGCCGAGGCGAAGTCTGCTGAACTCGCCGGCGCCCGTGCCGATGCCCTGGGTACGGTCAATACCCGAATTGAGCACGACCGCCTCGCACACCATGCCGCCGTTGACGAATGGAACACCGCCGACGGCAGCAAGGTCGACGAGGGCGATTTGAAGTTACTGCAAGCCGATTTCCACTTTGATCCGGCACAGTTCCAGGCACTTTGCGACAAGCACCGCGATAATGCAACCATGCTGCAGCTCCTTGCGGAATACAGTGAGAAGCACCGAGCCTGGAACTTGACGGCAGATCGTCCCATCGGCGCACAGGCCCGCAAGGACGCCTTTGATCGGTTCTGCCGGGACGCAAGCAGCGCCGCCCGTGATCCGAACAGCCTGCACGCTGCGCTGTGGCTCTCCGGCAATGGTACAGCAGATAGTGTCTATATCGACTATTGAGAGGGCATAGCTATGAAGACATTTGACATCAACGGGAAAATCGTTGTATCCGTTGATCCGGATAGCGCGGAGTTTGCGGGCAGGGTTTTTGATACCCTGTCCGCGGTGGACAAGAAGCAGCGCGGGTTAGGCCGCGCTAAGGGCATCGCTTCTGCGGACTACTATGACCTATCTAAAAGCACAGAAAGATCTATGCGGCAGCAAATTGACACACTCTTTAATGCCCCTGTGTGTGAAGCGGTGTTCGGGGCTGATCCCATTTTTGCGTTGTCCGGCGGCTGCCCGCTGTGGTTCAATCTTCTGGAGGGCATTATCCACACACTGTCTGTTCCGCCTACTACTGAGTGCAGGCGGATTATGAAGAAATATGCGGCCAAACGCCGCTGAAAGTGAGGTGTTTCTATGGCAAACGCGGACGGCTCCGTCGTTATCCGGGTGGATGCCGACGACAAAAAAAGCAATAAAGAAACTTGACGATGTCGCGAAGAAGGCGAACGGCGTCCGAAAGGGCTTGGACGGTAAAAGCATCCTGATCAATACGGATGTTTCGCAGGCTGAAAGAGAAATTGACCGTTTGCGGACAAGCATCGGTAAACTGGAGGAGGATATTCGCGTAAAAGAGCGACTTGCGCTTGAGACACAAAACGCTAAAGCTATGGCAAGGGTAAAAAGCAAGATGGCAATTGATTCTGGCGATGCTGCCACCGCGCAAAAGATGGCGAAAGAATGGGACAGGCTGGATGTAAAAGCGAAGAGGTATGCCGAGCAGATCAACGAAGCGCAAGTACGCCTTGACGTTGAAAAAGAGGCTGCGGGGAACATTGCGCAAGCCGTTTTAAAGGCGGCGGAAGAAACAGGGGAAGCATCGCGCAACGCCGAAAAAATGAACGCCGCAGTCAAGAAGGCTGCCAAAAGTGCAGAGGCATTCGGTAAACGCATTAAGTCCGTTGTACAGGGAGCGTTGGTGTTCACTGTCATTACACAAGGACTTTCCAAACTGCGTGACTGGCTGTCCGATGTGGTATCCGCCAATTCTGCGGCAAGCGCTTTCATCGCCAAACTGAAAGGCGCACTGCTGACGATGGTTCAACCGCTTGTACAGGTCATCATCCCGGCCTTTACCACGCTCGTAAAGGTGCTTACAGCGGTAGTCTCTGTCATCGCAAACGTTGTATCCGCGCTGTTTGGCACTACGGCAGCAGAGAGTTCTAATGCGGCGAAATCTCTAAATGACCAAAAGAACGCCTACAAGGGCGTGGGCAGTGCGGCAAAATCCGCCAGTAAGCAGCTCGCATCGTTTGACGAGATAAACAAGTTGAGCGGAGAAAGCAGCGGCGGCAGCTCTGCGGACATCGCGCCGGATTTCAGCTTTATGGATTCTATTTCTGACAGGCTGAAGAATATTGCAAAGGACGTGGCACTTATCGGTGCCGGGTTCGCTCTTTGGAAAATCTCTGAGAAATTGCCGGGCATGCTTGGAGACATTGGAACAAAGGTTGCCGGCATTGCCATAGCCATCGGCGGTCTGCTTCTATTGTTTGACGGGCTAAAAGATGCGTGGGAAAACGGTGTCGACTGGGGAAACCTTACAGAAATTCTTGCTGGTGCCGCTGCGGCAGCCTTCGGCCTGTATACAGCCTTTGGAAAAGTCGGCGCGGGTATCGCATTGATTATTTCTGGCGCAGCTATGATAGTGACTGCATTTAAAGATATTATCAGTAACGGCGCAAACCTCAAAAACACTCTGCTTTTGATTGCCGGCATTGTAGCTACCGGGCTTGGGTTTTTCTTCCTGACCGGAAGTGTGATCCCTCTTGTCATTGCCGGTATTGCCGCCGTTGTGGTGGCTGTTCTCGGCCTTACAGGCAATCTGGAGGAATTCTGCCAAAACTTCAAGGAAAACATCCTCGGAGGGCTGATCGACTTTATTACCGGCGTGTTTACAGGTGACTGGACGAAGGCGTGGGAAGGCATCAAAAAAGTGTTCAAGGGCATCTGGAACGGCATTGTGATGATCCTAGAAAGCGCTGTAAATCTCATTATCAAGGGTGTTAACTGGCTCATTGGCAAGCTCAATTCCCTGCTGGAAAACAGCTTGCTTGCAAAGGGACTTGACCTTATCGGCATTGAATTTCGTGGCATACCGCAAATACCGGAGGTACACATCCCCCGGCTGGCGCAGGGCGCGGTCATCCCTCCGAACCGGGAATTTATGGCAGTGCTGGGTGATCAGAAGTCCGGAACGAACATTGAGACACCGCTGGCTACGATGGTGCAGGCCTTCAAACGGGCGCTTGCGGAAAGCGGCTACAGTGGCAGCAATGAAGCCGTGTTGGTGCTGGACAAGGACGTGCTGGGAAAGGTCGTGTACCGTCTGAACAAGGCGGAGGGTACGCGCATCGGCGTTAATCTGGCTGAAATCTAAGTAGCAAAAAAGAGGACTGCACACAGTCGTGCAGTCCTCTTTTGTAAAGATAGATTTTAAAATCCAACGGCTATAGCAAAGCGTATTTAACACAACGCCGCAGCGTTGCGGTTGCCCGACTAATTGATCTACAAACAGTTGATCTATTCACACCGTACTTTTCGCCGATCTCTTGATAGGACAACCCCTCGCAAAAGTGCATCTGCAAGAACATCTGCTGACGAGGCGTCAATTCGTCCCTGATTGCTACGCGCAGGCCGCGCCTGGCTCTCGCCAAGTTTTCTTCGTTTGTTTCCGCGACTTCCTCTAACCACACTTGAAAAGATACGTGCGTTTCGTTGATATTCTGAATTGAACGTGTATCGCTCATCTCTCCAGAAACCTCCTTCGTAATAATGTTCACATAGCCTGCCCACATCACGCAGTTCTTTGCGAAGAGTTTTGAGGGAACTCAAAGCCGGGTCATTGGTACTCATATCAGGAAACTCTGCCCGCAGTCGCTGCATCTTCTCCGTGACGCGCTGGGCCGCCTCGTAATAGGTCAGTGCGATGTCGTATAGTTCCATCTCATGTGTCCCCCATCTTTCACTTGATGCTGCGCTCGGCGGCGGTAGCGGCTTTATCAAAGTACATAAAATTCCTCCTTGTTTTATTGGTGGGAGGCTGATACAATAAACGTACCAACCCCCCTTTGCGGGTGGTGGTTATGGCTCTCTGTGTCGTGCTTTGGTCGGCGAGGACACAGAGGGCTTTTCTATGGCATCCAACAGTACCAGCACCCAGCGGGTAAGCTGGATCGCGCCTGCCACGGTTATAACGGCTTCCATCATGCGATGCAGAACCGGCGGGCGGTGATGGTCTTGGTGAACTGTGCCGCCAGATCGGGCAGCGCCTTTTTCGGTGCGGTGGTGTCCAGGCGGGAAGAAGTCACAGCCTTGTAGGTCACATCCCAATCCGCGCCGTTGAGGGTATCCACGCCCTCGGCGTCCATGTGCCGCTTGATGCTGTCCGTGATGCTCTCCATCTCTGCGGCCAGTTCGTCAGCCATGCGGCGCAGCTCCCGCAGCTCCTTGATCTTGCTGTCCATGTCGTTGATACTCATTTCTTGTTCCTCCATTCGTTTTGTTGAGGCCAGGTAACGTCCGGAATGTATTGCACCCACTGTTTCAGGGTATTTCACCAGTATGTCTGTTACCCGCTTGTGGCTTGTTTAAGGCCACCCCTTGTTCCCTTGCGGTGATTGTAGCATAACATACTTGCGCAAGTATAGCAATAGACATAATATACATAATTACACAAGTATATTTGTGCAATATTATACTTGCGCAATATATACAAAGTGTGATATAGTACGGACAGTGGAGAAGATCGCCTATTAAAGACACCGCAGCAAAAGAAAGGAGCGAATACATGGCAGTATCAAAGGCGCAGCAGAATGCGACGAATAAATGGATTGCAAAGGCTTACGATCGCATTAACCTAACCGTCCCCAAAGGACGAAAAGAGGAAATACAAGCCTTTGCGATGGTTTCAGGAGAAAGCGTGAACGGGTTTATCAATCGCGCCATTGGCGAGGCTATGGGAGAAATCCCACAGGAACCCGCAGGAGCGACGCAAGACTCAGAGGTTATCCTTACACCCGGAACGCTTAAAATGGCGCAGGAGGCCGCGCAGAACGCCGGAGAAACGGTTTCCGCATTTGTTGGCCGTGCAGTAGAAACACAGGCGCAGCGCGACAAGCTCACGTTGGCCATGCGGCCAAAAGAAAAAGCCCCGGACACATCCGAGACTTGACAAGGCCGGAAACACCGCCTATAATCTTCTGGCGGAAATCGGAGAACACACCGCAGCAATGGAAAAGGCAGAGGGTGCAGAGGGATCATTCAAAAAGTGGCCAACGATAAAGAAAATGGCGTGGATCAGCAGCGAGGCGTTTTGCATGGGATTTATGAACGCAAGCCGCATTGTTTATGAAGCACTCATTATGACCTTGCAGGAGCAGGCAGCAGAGCAGGCAAAGCAGGGCGGGAACAATTAAAGAGCAACGCCGGGAGGATTCCCGGCGTTCTTTTTATGCCCCGTTGCGGTTTTTGAGTTCAACAATAATTCAACTTCATTACAAAAAGTTCAACTATTTTACTTGACGATATAAAACGCTGGAATCAAAAAACATAGTAATATCAATACTTTGCGCGACATTGCCTCACGATAGCAAACGCCTTGTTTGTAACTACGGACCAGAAGGCCGGGGGTTCGAATCCCTCACGGCGTGCCACCCCGAAACCGTTGCACCGCAACGGCTTCGGGGTTTTCTTTTATCCCCGTATGCCGCGAAAACCGGCGGTATTTCTAACGCGTTTCTAACGTGTTAGACCAATAGCTTGCGCGATGCAAAGCCGATTTTCAGCTGCGGACAGCCAATGGTGGCGGGATCAAGCCAATCGGCGGTGAAGGTGGTGCTCTCCGTGATGGGGGTGTTGAAATCGAAGGACGTACCATATCGTGCGCACAACCGATGGGGCAGCGGGTGATGCGGTAGCAGCAGGCACCCTCATAGGGTTCAAGCGGGCGCATTTCGCGCCCGCTTATTTTCTTCGCAGTTACTTGCAAAGAAACACAAATCTCGCTATAATAGAGAAAACACGGGAGGTGCGGGCATGCATCAGAGAAAGCTGGAAAAGGGCGCGTCCGTGGTGCCGATTTTGCAGAGCATCTGCCAGTGGGCGGGCGTGTTCTATAAGGATGAGGACGAAGTAACCATGATACAGTGTCATAAATACGATCATCGAGGGTAAAATACCGGGTAATGGAAAAAAAGTGACTTCGTCACGGAAGAAAACCATAAATTGTCTGCAAGGAAAGCAGAAAAATCGAAAGGAGCATCGACCATGAAAGAAACGAAATACGCAGGTACTCAAACCGAAAAAAATCTGATGGCTGCCTTTGCCGGTGAGTCCGAGGCACGCAACAAGTACACCTATTTTG
>OJNS01001501.1_pt1 | contig 11784 bp, 13 predicted proteins | sample 1597911 | NCBI WGS metagenome assembly OJNS01 (sample SAMN01915214, study PRJEB22387) | human gut metagenome | isolation source: stool | host: Homo sapiens | place: USA
CCGGCGACGCGGTCAAGGAGATCGGCATGGTGCTCTCCGGCTGCGCGCTCGTCGTGCAGGAGGATATCTGGGGCAACCGCAACATTCTCTCCCGCACCGCGCCGGGGCAGACCTACGCCGCGGCCTTCGCCTGCGCGCCGAGCAGTGTCTCCAATGTGAGCGTCGTGACCGAAACGCCGACAACGGTGCTGTTTTTGAACGTCAAGCGCCTTTTGACGGTCTGTCCCTCCGCCTGCGCGCACCACAGCCGCATCATCCGAAACCTTCTGAGCGACCTTGCGGGAAAAAACCTGCTGCTCAATGAAAAGCTCACGCACATCGCCCAGCGCACGACGCGCGCCAAGCTCATGTCCTATCTCTCCGCCGAGGCGCAGCGGCGCGGCGCGGTCGAGTTTGACATCCCGTTCTCCCGCCAGCAGCTCGCGGACTTTCTCGCCGTTGAGCGCAGCGGATTGTCGCTCGAGCTCGGCAAAATGAAAAAGGAAGGCCTGCTGGACTATCATAAAGAGCACTTTGTGCTGAACATCTGAATGAACACAAAAAAGGAGGAAACGCCGCGTTTCCTCCTTTTTTCTTTAATTCTCCACCGTTACGATCTGCGAGAGGTCGACGGCGTATCCTGCCGCGTTTTCGACGTTTACCCCGTTGCCACGGAACACACAGTTATTGAAATCCAGCGTCTCTGTGCCCGGCATCGCGGCGATGCGCACGGCGGTGCCGTTGTCTTCGTACACGCTGTCGCCGTAGTAACTGCTGGAACACGTTGCGTCGCCGCGGTTATCGAGTCACAGCCCCACGTCGTTGCCGCGAAATGTGCAGCCCGTGGCGTTGACCCAGCTGCCGAGGCCGCCGTAAGCGCCGATCTCCCAGTTTTCAAACGTGCAGCGGTGCAGGAATGCTCCCTCGCTCGCGGAAAGGCCGATGCCCGTACCGTCGCCCACAAAACGGACGTTCGTGATGTTCGAGGGGTAAATGCCGCGCGTCGCAATCGTCACGGTGCCGGTGAACGTCGTGCCGCTCTCGCTGCCGATCAGGTCGCAGCAGAAATTTTTCATCGTCAGTCCACCCTCGTATGTCACCGCGGGCAGCTGCAAAATGTAGACCGACTTTCAATCCGCCTCGTGCGCGAGCGTGTTGAGCAGCGCGTTCAGGTCGTCGATCGTTGCCATCGGATAGTCGTTCTCCGTCAACGTCACGACCGGGATGCGCGTGATTTTGACCGTGTGGTGCAGGCGCAGCGCGTCGCCGTTTTTGAGGTAGATCGTCCAGATGATGTCGCCCTCGCCCTCTTTGAGCTGCTCGGTGTGGAAGCTCGGGATAATCACCGTTGCTGAAATAATTCACATCGTATCCGAACTCGGTAAGGAAAACAAAATCGTTGGAAATAAAAGCGAAGAAGATCTTGCCGCCGTCCTTGCAGACACGCTTTGCTTCGCTGATACATTTCTGTTTGTCCGCATCATTTTTCAAATGATAAAGCGGGCCGAACAGAAGGACAATATCAAACGACTTATCTGCATATCGAGAGAGGTCAAGGGCATTGCCTTGAACAAGATCGATTTTATCTTCGGGTGTCAGTTTCTTTTTGAATGCGGCAATATTGGCATCGGCAAGTTCAAGAGCCGAGACTTCATAACCCTTACGAGCAAAGTAGAGGCTGTATTCACCTGCACCTGCGCCAATGTCGAGTATCTTGTCGCCATCTTTCAAATATTTTTCTATGTAGTGAACGGTAGTCAAAAATTCAACTCGTGCGGCTTTGGAATGATTGAGCCTTGCATCCTCGTTGAATATATCGTAGGTTCTGTTTACACGTTCACTCTCATTTTCTATTTTTGCAAGTTGTTCAAAGCCTATTTTATTTATACCTCACGCTTTTCTCATATAAATTGATTTGCCATGTAAGACAAATCGCTCATTTTCTTGATAAATCGCTTACCCTCATCGTTTTGAAACATGAAAGAAACGCCGCCTGCCATACCAAAAGTTCTAAACTGATTCAGTGTTTCCACATCCATTCCGAGGAACATCGTATTCCAAACGCTCAGCAAATCGCCATGTGATACTACAATGATACATTCATCATTACTTGCCATTATCTCGTCAAAAAGAGGTTTTAAGCGATTCCATTCGTCGCGTCTACTCTCAGCATCAGAAAACATCCTGTCATCAATGGTTTTCTCTTGAACCTCAATGTTCTCACGAAGCCACTGAACAGATTTGCCAACGCATTTACCTAAATAGCGCTCTCGAAGTTCCGTTCTAATGTTAGGTGTGATTCCCATATGTTTTGCGACAATTTCAGCGGTGTGCTTTGCTCGCAGAAGATCGGAAGCATACATAACAATTTTGTGACCGGATAACTGCTTTGCTAACTTCTGCCCTATTCTTTCAGCCTGTTCAATGCCTAATTCAGAAAGATCCCAATCTGTCCAAGAACCCACCATACCATTTGTGTGGTGAATTGATTGCGTGTGCTGAATAGTAATAATCTGTTTCATATTGTTATCTCACTTTCTCTCAAAGTCCATTCTTAATTCGGTGTTTGGTATACCGAGCTTTAGTCCAAAGGCTTGTACTCAGTAACAGATTTGAGATACGCCTCTGGGTTACCATTCAAAACGAGGTTGGCATACGCAAACGGGTCATTGTAGATAAGATAGTCAAGCTCTGACCGCTTATACATATTGTCGGCAACTTCGTTTTCGACGGCAGTGCAGTTAATAGCAATCATACTGCCATTGTTAAACTTCAGCTCCACGCAACCACTATCCATATTGAACGTACAAGACAATAACTTTTTCATCTGCCTTACCTCCATTCACGCTTATCGTGTATACACACCATATAACACGAAGATGTGTCATTTTTCAATATGCTCATCGAAATTTATCGCATTAAAATGTAATTTTTCTATGAACAAAAGGCGAATGGGTGATTTTTTCGGGGTTCAATGTACTTTGAATCAAAATACACCACTATTAACTTTTCTGTTTTGTGGGGGTTTCCACGTAATCGCAAATTACCGTACGTACTCAGCGGTAAACAGGGTCCATTATAATTATGGCGTGATTTTGTTGTTTCGAAATTATACGTGGTGCTATACTCATGAATAAGAAGATAAGAGGAATAGATACATGAACAGATATGAGATTTTTAGATCTTTAAAACATCTAGAAGAAAATGTGAGCCAACATGAATTAATTGGTGTTGCATATGGAGAAACAATAGATGATGCTGCTGATGAAATTGATGAATGTATAAAAGCAGATTTGGTTGCAGATGAAGACAATGTTTACACTGAATACAACGTGGATGTTAAACCTTTTGATCCAGCAGTACTGCAACAAGAACAATATGAGTATGCGGCTTCTGGAATACTATATCCTGCTGATTCTAATGCTCCTGAGAATATAATTCACGAGTATGGGATTAAGGAATTAAAATGTGAAAATTAGAATCATACAGAAATGAATCTGGAGATATTCACTTAGAATGTCTCTTTTTTTTGCTTGATTTCTAATTGAAAAGGCACAAAAAAAGAGCTAGCAGAAAGGGTTAAACGCCAGCTCTAGAAATAGGAAATGTTGGATGATTTACAAAGGTTATGATTTATGGCTCATCCAACAAAGCCTAGTATAACAGTGTGTTATGCATTTTTTCAACAACAACTTCAGCTTCCTGCTTAGTTTGGAATAACTTGAATTCAATTCAGTCATTTTTGTCAAAATGACTAAATTGAAACGGCTTTTTAGTCTAATTCTAGACTACGTTACCCGTTTTTAGTTTCACCGTTACAAGTGAGTATTACCCGTTCTTACTTTAACGGTTTGTGTTCTGTCTCGCTAAATGCGCGGCTTAGTTTAACATCGACCTGCGGGCAGAATTTGCTAAATGCACGGCTTAGTTTCTATATGCACATTATAGTTTAACGATGACATTTGAATTAGGATAGTTTTATCCTAATTTTTTCTTTACAAGTGATATATACTGTTATACACTGTTATATAGAAGGTGATACAATGATTATTATCAATAATAGTTCAATGATTCCTATTTATGAACAGATTGTGAATCAAGTGAAACAAAATATTGTGGATGGTAAGTTAAAAGAAGGAGATGCTTTACCGAGTGTTCGTGGTCTATCAAAAGATTTAAAAATATCGGCTTTAACTGTTAAAAAAGCATATGACATATTAGAAGCAGATGGTTTATGTAGAACGGTTCAAGGTAAGGGTTCGTTTGTGTTGGGGGTAAATCCTGGCTTGGTACATGAGCAGCGTGTAGTTGAAATTCAAAAGGATTTAGAGAAGATACTGGATAAAGCGAAATCTTATGATTTATCAAAGGATGAAATTAGAGATTTATTTGATATCTTGATGGAGGAATAAGAATATGCGATTTGTAAAGACATATAATGATTTTAAATTGGATTGTAAACTTGAATTAAAGCAAGGAACAATAACGGCTTTGATTGGTCGTAATGGTTCGGGTAAGACAACTTTATTTAAGTTGTATCTTGGTTTGATTGAAGATGATGATAAACGTACAAATCAAGTGAATAAAGAAGAAATTGGTGTTGTATGGAATGATTCGAGTTTTAGTTTGGTTTTAAATGTTCTTGAAATTAAAAAGATTCTAATGTATTCCTATAAACATTTTGATTGTGATTATTTTGATTCTATGATTTCTCGATTTGAATTGGATCCAAAGAAACCATTAAAAGAATATTCTACAGGTATGCTTTCAAAACTGAAGATTATTATTGCGACCAGTCTTCATGCGAAAATATTATTGTTGGATGAACCAACGAGTGGTTTAGATGTGATTGCACGAAATGAAGTATTAGATTTGTTGCGGGATTATATGGAACAAAATGAAGATGCTTCTATATTGATTAGCTCGCATATCTCAAGTGATTTGGAGGGTTTGTGTGATGAATTCTATTTCATTGAAAAAGGAAAGATCATTCTTTGTGAACAAGATTTAGAATCTTATGCATTATTAAAGGGTGTTGATGAAACTGTGGATTTAAGTTATGCATTAAAAAGGATAGGCACGACGTATCTTACAAATGAAAGACAATTTTATGTAGAAAACTATTCGAATCTAGTCATTGAAAAAGCACATATTGATGATTTGATGGAATATATGATCAAGGGGGAAACTGTATGAAGGGATTGTTAGTCAAAGATTTCTTGTTGATGATAAAAAGTAAGAAAGTCATATTGTTTATGTTGTTCATTGGAATCATTGGTGGGATAAATGATATTTCATTTGCGACAGGTTATATCTTGATGGTTCTTGCGATATTAAGCTTATCTACAATTTCGTATGATGAAGCCAATCACGGATTAAATACATTATTTACTTTACCTATTACGAAATCGGATTATGTGAAAGAAAAATATTTGTTTTCTTTGATTATTACAGGGATTGGTTTTGTGCTTGTCACAATATTAGGTTGTGTTAGTAAAAGTGGCTTCATGGAAACACTTATAATCTTATCAACAGCTTTGTTGTTGTTAGCTCTATCTTTGCCTTTTCAATTAAAGGAAGGTAATGAAAAAGGAAGAATTGTTTTGTTTGTGGTTGTGTTTGGATGTACTTTCTTATTCGCTTTCTTAAATCAATTTATTCCTAAATTCTTTCAATCGATTGAATCGTTATTGAACACATTAGATCCTATTATGTTTAGTGTAGGTTTATTGATTACAAGTTTTATTCTATATTTTATTTCCATGCTGATTTCAATTCGAGTATACAAAAACCGTGTTCTTGATTAACGTACTAATTTATCTACAATACGATTGATGATATTCGCAATTTCTTCACAAGATTCTATGCATCCTGCATCGATCCATTGTTGAATCGTGGCTAGAGATCCAAAAAGGATGTAGTTTTTGATGTATGGATCGTTTTGTGATAATTGTTCAAGCTGATTGTTGATGGAATCGAGTGCTAGAACTTGTTTAGGAAATTCATTGTCGACATTGCATTCAAAAAAGATTTTGATGGTTTCTTTATTAGATTTTAAAAATTGGAGTAATTGGATAAAAGAAGTTTCTTTTGGTTGATTATTTAATTGTTCATTGATCAATTGAATGACTTCTTGCTCCATTTCTTTAATGACGTCATATTGACTACCATAATATTTATAGAAGGTTGAACGATTGATATCGGCCTTTTCACATAAGCTAGAAATGGTAATCTTATTGATGTCTTTTTCTTTTAGACATTCGAATAAAGCGAGACGAATGAATTTTTTCGTCATTTGTATTTTTCTATTCATAATCAACACCTGTTGTTTTCGTAACAATATGTTAAAATCAGTCGATTGAAAAATCAAGAGATATTTTTTTATAATTAACTCAAGCGGAGGTATTTTATGCTTCAATGTAAAAATATTATGAAAGATTATGTTTCAGGAGATGAAATTGTACATGCATTAAAAGGTGTGTCGCTTTCTTTTCGTGAACATGAATTTGTTTCAATACTTGGACAGAGTGGATGTGGTAAGACTACATTTCTAAATATTATTGGTGGTTTAGATCATTATACTTCTGGTGATTTAATTATCAATGGAAAGAGTACAAAGGATTATAGTGATAAAGACTGGGATACGTATCGTAATCATCAGGTTGGTTTTGTGTTTCAATCCTATAATCTAATCATGCATCAGAGTGTTTTAAGTAATGTAGAATTGGCTTTAACACTAACGGGAGTCAATAAAGAGGAAAGAAGAAAAAGAGCTATAGAGGCTTTAAATAAGGTTGGACTTTCGGATCAAATTCATAAAAAGCCAACTCAGATGTCGGGTGGACAAATGCAGCGTGTTGCGATTGCCCGTGCCATTGTCAATAATCCGGATATTATTTTGGCCGATGAGCCAACTGGTGCTTTGGATAGTGCCACAAGTGTGCAGATTATGGAGATCTTAAAGGAAATCTCAAAAGATAAGCTTGTCATTATGGTCACTCATAATCCGCAATTGACCGATGAATATTCGAGTCGAATTATACGTTTAAAGGATGGTACTTTAGTATCGGATTCCAATCCTTTTAATGAAACAGAAACCAATGTGGATACGAGTGTGTTAAAAAGACCGGGCATGTCTTTTAAAATGGCTTGTTCATTAAGTTTAAATAATTTAATGACAAAAAAGGCACGTACATTTTTAACCTCTTTTGCCGGAAGCATTGGTATTATTGGAATTGCTTTAATCATGTCATTGTCGCATGGTATGCAGTCGTATATTGATCAAATGGAAAATGATACCATGGCCAGTTATCCGATTGAGATTCAGGCTAATTCAAGTGATATGTCTACATTAATGACAACGATGATGGGCATGAAGAAAAAGACAGAAGAACATAAGGATTCTAAAATCTATTCTCGTCCTTATGTAGAGGATGTATTAGAATCTTTATCGAGTTCAAAAAAGAATAACTTATCGGCTTTTAAATCGTATATTGAAAGTAGTAAGGGTAAAGAATTTAGAAAGACGGCGAAGGCAATTGAGTATGATTATAATTTAAATTTACAGGTTTACAATGAAAATACAGATTCTGGCTTAGTGCAAGTATCGCCAAATGGTTTGTTGGATAAATTAGGAATGTCAGATATGATGTCGATTCAATCGCAATTCATGGATTCAAGTGCTATGACCAATGATCAAGTATGGCTTTCTTTACCCGAATCGAAAAAGCTTCGAGATGATGAATATCAGCTTGTCGAAGGTAAGTGGCCAACAAACTATAATGAGGTGGCTTTAGAGGTCGATGAAAATAATGAGATTACCGATTATGCACTTTATTCTTTAGGATTATTGGATCAGGATGAATTGGTTAAGAATTATCAAAAGATTTTAAATGGAGAGACGGATAAGATTTCAAAGACAAACCTAGAATCGTATAGTGTGGATGATATCTTAAATTTGAAGTTTAGATTGGTTCTAAATAGCGATTTATATCAAAAGGTAAATGGTTTGTGGATCAACCAAAGTGAAAATGAATCGTATATGAAGGGTGTTGTTTCGAAGAGTCCTGAAATCAAGGTGGTTGGAATTATTAAACCAAGCGATTCAACTGTATCACAACCAACAATGGGTGGTGTGTATTATACAAAGGCTATGGAAGAGTATGTAACTTCTAAGACGGAGAATTCTCAAATTGTAAAAGAACAAAAGGCAAATCCAAATATCAATATTTTTACACAGGCCGAATTTGCTTCAGGTCAAAAGATGAGTATGTCAAATCTTACAAATGAGCAGATGATGCAGCTTTCAAGTATGTCGCAAGAAGAATTGATGAATTACATGAATACGTATAATGAGAATATCAATGCGACATATGATTCAAATTTGACAAAACTTGGTGTTGTAGATTACTCAAATCCGACAAAGATTTCTTTATATGCATCAAGTTTTGATGGAAAAGAAAAGCTGAGTGATTTGATTACAGATTACAATAAGAAGCAGACAAAGAGCAATGTGATCACATATAATGATTTTATCGGGACAATGTTAAGTTCAGTAACAAGTGTTGTAAATATCATTAGTTATGTCTTGATTGCCTTTGTATCTGTATCTCTGATTGTATCAAGCATCATGATTGGTATTATTACTTACATTTCAGTATTGGAGCGTACAAAAGAGATTGGTATCTTACGCTCAATTGGGGCTAGTAAGAAAGATATTACGCGTGTATTTAATGCAGAAACATTCATTATTGGATTGATCAGTGGTGTATTAGGCATATTGATTACACTTGTATTGAATGTTCCAATTAGTGTGGTCGTTGAGAATATGACAGGTGTTTCGCATATTGCCAAATTACCAGTCAATGGAGCTGTATTCTTGATTTTCATTGATTTAGTATTAACCATTCTTGCAGGATTGATTCCATCCAAGATTGCGAGTAAAAAAGATCCTGTAGAGGCATTAAGAAGTGAGTAATCACTTCTTTTTTGGTATAATACCTGCGAGGTGATTTCATGATTCGAAAAGGAACGATTGGAGATGCAGAAATATTATCTAAGGTAGAAGCAACTTGTTTTCCACCCAATGAAGCAGCGACTTCAAAAGAGATTCAAGAAAGATTAAATGTATATGCGAATCATTTTCTTTTATTGTTCGAAAAAAATCAATTGATTAGTTTTATCGATGGTTTTTGTACAAACCAAAGAGATTTAACGGATGAAATGTATAGTGATGCTTCGATGCATGATGAAGATGGGGACTGGCAAATGATATTTGGATTAAATACATTGCCGGATTATCAAAGAAAGGGTTATGCCGCGAAGATCATGTGTGCAATGATTGATTTGGCTAGACAAGAAAACCGAAAAGGATTAGTGTTAACTTGTAAAGATAGATTGGTGCCTTACTATAGTAAGTTTGGATTTAAAAATGAGGGTGTATCCTCAAGTGTTCATGGTGGTGTTGTGTGGTATCAGATGCGATTGGAGTTTTAAAGATGAATATAATAAATATGGTAAAGAAATATCAGAAGAAAAAAGCAAAAAAAGCCGCAAAAGAAGAGTTGAAACAGATGATTCCTACGTTAAGAGGTCAATTGAATGAAGTGACTTCTGGTTTGGATGAATTAAATGGTCTTCTTAAAAAGATTACACGTTCATGAAGTCAAAGATTTATTTGGCTATTGATTTAAAGTCTTTCTATGCTTCTTGTGAATGTGTATCTAGAGGATTGGATCCTTTAAAAACCAATCTTGTGGTGGCGGATGCTTCTAGAACAGAAAAAACAATATGTTTGGCTGTATCGCCTTCTTTAAAGCAGTATGGAATTGGTGGAAGGTGTCGTTTGTTTGAGGTGAATCAAAAGGTAAGAGATGTGAATGCCAAAAGGAAAAAGGGGTTTTTGCGTTTTGATGGAAAATCAGCAGATGATGAAGTCTTAATGCAGAATCCTAGATTTGAAGTTGATTTTTTAATTGCACCTCCAAGAATGAAATACTATTTGGATATCAGTACGCAAATCTATAATATTTATTTGAAGTATGTATCAAGTCAGGATATTCATGTATATTCTATTGATGAAGTGTTTATTGATGCGACGCCATATTTAAATACGTATCAATTAACACCAAAAGAATTTGCGATGAAAATGATTTTAGATATTTATGAAACAACTGGCATCACGGCTACAGCAGGTATTGGTACGAATTTATATCTTGCCAAGGTGGCAATGGATATTGTGGCCAAACATAAAGATCCAGATGAAAATGGGGTTCGTGTTGCGGCTTTAAATGAATATAGGTATCGTAAATTGTTGTGGAATCATAAGCCTTTGACTGATTTTTGGCGTGTTGGAAAAGGGTATGAGAAAAGATTGTATAAACTAGGTATTGATACAATGGGTAAGCTTTGTACCTTTAGCTTGGAACATGAGGATATTTTGTTTAAAACATTTGGCATAAATGCCGAACTATTGATTGATCATGCGTGGGGGTATGAGCCTTGTACAATGGAAGATATCAAGTCATATAAGCCAGAAAAGAATAGTATTGGTTCGGGACAAGTCTTATCTTGTGGGTATGAAAAAGAAAAGGCTAAGATTTTAGTAAAGGAAATGGTGGAATCTTTAGCTTTAAGTTTGGTGGATAAGCATTTGGTGACAAATAAAGTGGTTCTTACAATTGGTTATGAAACAAATGAAGCATATACAGGTGAAACAATGGTTGATTTTTATGGACGTGTTTTGCCGAAAAGCTTAAATAAAATTGTTCATTTACCTCAAAAGACAAATGCGAATTCAATTCTAATTCAAAATATATTGGATGTATATGATCGGTATGTGGATTCTAGTTTATTGGTGCGAAGAATCAATGTGGCAGCTATTGAAGTGGTTGATGAAAAGAATCGTGGCTTTGAACAGATCGATTTATTTTCAAATGCGGATGAAGAAGAATTGAAGAAGGAAAATGATCTTCAAAAGGTGACTTTAAAAATAAAGAATAAGTATGGCAAAAATTCAATTTTAAAGGGAACGGATTTTGAGAAGGGTGCCAAGGCCAAAGAAAGAAATGAGCAGATTGGAGGGCATAAGGCATAATGGATGAAAGATGGTATACAATGAATCGTCCTAAAAGTAAATATCCAAAGATGTCGATGTTAGATCGTGCCGCTCAATTTGCACCTTTTGCAGCTTTAACGGGTCATAAAGAGGCGATATTGGAACAACAAAGAATAACTCAGACAAAACGCATTTTATCGAATGAAGAAAAGCTTAGAATCAATGAGAAAATCGTTGAGATGGTTAAATTGAAATTAAAATGCAGAATTATATATTTTGAAAAGGATAGGACAAAAAGTGGTGGTCAGTACATGGAGAGTGTTTTATCTTTTAAGCGGTTGGATGAATTAAATAAGACTCTATTTTTTAAAGAAAATATTCAAATACAAATAGAGGATATTGTAGATATTGAAATATTGGAACATTGACTTGTTCCTTTTTCTTTGGAAATACGAAAAAAAACAGCCATTGGCTGCTTGATAGAGATTGCATTCCTAATTTAAAACGCTTGTATTGTTGTCTTGTGAAGTTTATGCCTTTCAATCGTTTTAAATAGAATACTTGTTAGTGGAAAGATGATATCTTTTATTATGGGATATCGAACATGAGTATCAGATAGAAAATATTCTGAATACATTTATGTATAGTGCAATCTAAGAACACTCGGGACTTTAGTCATGAGATGAATTAGGTGTGCAGATGTTAGATAAATAAATTAAAAATAAATGATAAATATGATGTTTTAAATA
>OJNS01001505.1_pt1 | contig 11754 bp, 10 predicted proteins | sample 1597911 | NCBI WGS metagenome assembly OJNS01 (sample SAMN01915214, study PRJEB22387) | human gut metagenome | isolation source: stool | host: Homo sapiens | place: USA
CTATACTGTTGCCGTATATTCCGTTTATAAACTCGCTGTTTGGCTTTGCGGTGCCGAATCCGCTTGCAAGCATAGTAGCAGTGCTTGCAGGAGTCGCTCTTCCCGCAGGGCTTCAGATAAAGAAATACCTCAACAAATAAGAACATAAGTAAGGAGTAAATATGATCTCACATTTACTGAATATCGTTTACGGTATCGTATTCGGCGTGGCAAATGTTATACCGGGTGTAAGCGGCGGAACTATGATGGTGGTTTTCGGCGTGTATGACAAGGTGGTAGACGTGCTGACGTTGAAATTGTCGGCTATCAAAAAGAACATCAGATTCATCGTCTTTTTCGGAATCGGCGCCGTTATCGGTATACTCGGCTTTTCGTTTGTGATAACGTGGCTGTTTGATAACTTCCCTGTGGCAACGAATATGTTCTTTATGGGACTTATCATCGGCAGTATCCCGCTTATTTACAGGAATATGACCGTCGGCGGCAGAAAAATCACGCCGAAATGCCTTTTTGCATTTATTCCCGCACTTGCGCTGGTGGTAGGAATGACTTATATAAATAAGCTTCCCCAGAACGAGAGCTTCACTGTCAATGCTGTTCATAACGCCACTGACTGCACGGTGACTATCACAAACAACGGCTCTTATGATATTAAATCAAACTGGCAGTTAAAGGTCAACGGCAAGGTAGAAGGAGAACTTACCGGCTGTGTTGTAAAGAAATCCTCAGCCGATACTACCGTCCTCACAGGAACGGAAAACAGCGCTATCGCAAAGGGTGAGAGCATTACGCTCACTCTCCCCGAAAGCACTGATATTGATTCAATACAGACCGACAGCTTCACCTATACCTATAAGATGAATCCTGTGCTGTTCATAACGCTTCTGCTCGGAGTAACCGTGGCGGCTGTAGCTATGATAATCCCCGGTGTCAGCGGTTCGTTTGTAATGGTACTGCTCGGTTTATACACCACGGTCATCGGTGCGATAAAGAGCCTTGACTTTATGATACTGATACCGACAGCTATCGGTGTGTTTATCGGCATTGTATTCGGTGCAAAGCTTATTTCAGCGCTTATGAAACGCTATTCTCTGCTTGTTTACAGTGCAATTATGGGACTTGTAATAGGCTCGCTGTATGCTGTGTTCCCTGACGGCTTCGGCTTCAACCTTGAAACACTCGCAGGTGTAGCAGCCCTTATTGTAGGCGGAGCGATAGCTGTGCTTGTAGGAAAGAATACAGAAGTAGAACAGCAGTAACGCTGTCAAAAGAACAGAAATATATCCGTCGGCTCGAAAACGGTCGGCGGATATTTGTTTTACCCCGTTTTGCCTTTATACGAGGTTGACCTGTAAGCAAAATCGGGGTATAATATAATAAAAAACTGCGAGGTAATAATGGAGTACTTTTACGACCTTTTGTTCTATTTTGCAATATACTCGTTTGCCGGCTGGTGCGGAGAGGTTGTCTTTGCAACTGTGCGGCACGGAAAGTTTGTAAACCGTGGAATGCTGCACGGCGCTTATTGTCCTATATACGGCTTCGGGCTGATAACGGTCATCGTTTGCCTTACCCCGATTAAAGATTCATGGCTGCTGCTTTTTGCAGGCTCTGCCGTTCTTACGACCGTGCTTGAATTTATAACGGGCTTTGTGCTTGATAAGCTATTCGGCAGACGCTGGTGGGATTACAGCGACAAGAAGTTCAACATCGGCGGTTACATCTGTCCGCAGTTCACGGTTGTGTGGGGGCTTGCCTGCCTGCTTATAATGAAGGTGGTACAGCCTGCGATAGCTTTTGCCGTAGGGCTTATCTGGAAGCCTGTCGGCATAGCGGCACTGTGCCTGTTCTATGCGGCAATAATAACAGACGTTATACTGACCTTCCCCGAGGTAAAGAAGCTGAGGAACGAAATCAGGCTTATAGACGACCTTGAAAAACAGCTTACCGCCGTATCCGACGCTATCGGTTCAGATCTGTCCGATAAGACTGCACAGGCTGTGGAATTTACAAAGGAACACAGAATCACAGCGGAAGAAATGCAAAGAAAGGCGGATATGTTCAAAGCTAAGCTGGAAACAGCCTCAGACAGCGCTAAACAACGTAATTCGGAACGCCTGAGTGAATTAAAGGGCAATGCTTCGGAACGCAGGGAGGAGCTTACAGCACGCTTTAACGAGCTTAACGAAAAGCTGTCAGAGCTTAAAGCAAAGCATAAACGTCTTTACAAGGCATTCCCGTCACTTAAAAACGGCAGAAAAAAGCTGAAAAAAGTAATTTTAAAAAAGAAGTAAATCAAAGAGCCGTCGGTCTTTTCCTGTCCGACGGCTCTTTTCTTATTGCTTGTTTATAAATTTGTCTATAATGTATTTCGGCCTTGCCTTTACTTCGGTATAAATCTTTCCGATATATTCACCGACAATGCCAAGTGCCATTATCTGAAGTCCGCTTAAGAACCATATCGAGCACATAAGCGAGCTCCAGCCTGCTTCGGTATTTCCAAGGCAATTCTGAACAATAGCGTATATTATCATCGCTACGCTGACAAGGAAAACTAAAAATCCGACTACGGTAACAAGCCTTATCGGTTTTACCGAAAAGCTGGTGATACCGTCAAACGCAAAAGCAAGCATCTTTTTAAGCGGATACTTCGATTCTCCGGCAAAACGCTCACTGCGTTCATAATATACTATGTCGCTCTTGAAGCCTATCTGCTTTACTATGCCTCTGAGGAACAGGTTGACTTCTTTAAACTGTGACAGCGCTTCAAGCGCACGCTTCGATATAAGTCTGTAGTCTGCGTGGTTGTCAATTATATCAACGCCGAGCAATCTCATGAATTTGTAGAACATTCCGGCAGTACCACGCTTGAAAACAGTGTCCTTCTTTCTTGAAGAACGTACTCCGTATACTATATCACAGCCTTCGTGATACTTGTCTACAAACTTGTCAACCACGTTTATATCGTCCTGCAGGTCTGCATCCATTGAAATTGATATATCTGCAAGGTCCTTTGCTGTCATAAGGCCTGCAAGAAGGGCGTTCTGGTGACCCTTGTTGCGTGACAGCTTAAGCCCAGAAAACAAATCATCGCCTTCGTGAAGCTCCTCGATTATATCCCACGTCCTGTCTTTACTTCCGTCATCCACGAATAACACACGGCTCTTGTCGGATATTTTTCTGTCGTTGATAAGAGTTGTCATTTTTTCCTTAAGCCGCTTTGATGTTTCGTGAAGTACCTCTTCTTCGTTGTAACAGGGTACTACAATGTATAGTATATCGTTATATTCGGTCATTTGCTAAATTCCTTTCGTAGCTTTGTCGATTTAATCTGACTGTTACAGTATACCCCATTTTTACTGATTTGTAAAGCGTATAATGTGAAAATATGACGAAAAATCGGTAAATATCGCTGTTTTGCATAGATTTTTACAAAGAAAAGAGGCTATGACACCGAAGTGCCATAGCCATAGGAAAAGGGTGCAGATTATCTTAAAGGGTAAAATCCCTCTAAGCCGTTTTTAAAAGCGTATCTCTATAATTATACGTTGAACAGAAGCTCCTCGTAAGTCGGGAAGGGCCAGTATTTTTCACCGACGATTGTTTCGAGCTCATCCGCAACAGCACGAAGGCTCTGCATTGTAGCGAATACTTCATCGTGGTAGCACTTAGCGGCTTCATAAACATCCGAAATGCCCTGTGCCTTAACTATTGCGCTGTCAAGCTCTGCTATCTTGGAGTTCAGACTTTCAGCAAGAGAATCAATCTTGTTTGCGATAGACTGTTCAAGGTTATAAGCAACGCCTGCGTTCTTCTTTGACAGAAGTACATCGCAAACCTGCTTCTCGTAAGCCATAACGGCAGGGAGAATTTCCTTTGTAGCCATCTCTGCTGTTGTCAGAGCCTCTATATTGATGGTCTTGCTGTAATTTTCAAGCAGAATCTCTGTTCTTGAGTGCATTTCAACTTCTGTGAATACCTTGTGCTTTGTGAACACCTTGATATTCTTCTCGTCAAGGAAGTGCGGAAGTGCGTCTACTGTAGACTTAAGCTCAGGCAGACCTCTTACCTCTGTAGCTTCCTTTACCCAAGCGGCATCGTAACCGTTGCCGTTGAAGATTACTCTGCTGTGCTCCTTAATTGTCTTAACGAGCAGTTCCTTAAGAGCCTTCTTGAAATCGTCAGCCTTTTCAAGCTCATCGGCGAACTGTTCAAGCTCTTCTGCTACGATTGTGTTAAGAACGATGTTGGGGCCGGAAATGTTGAGTGATGAACCAACGCTTCTGAACTCAAACTTATTACCTGTAAATGCGAAAGGCGATGTTCTGTTTCTGTCTGTTGTATCCTTGGGGAACTTGGGCAGTGAGGTTACGCCTATGTCGAACTGTGCGTGCTTTGCTTCTACGTTTGTACCTGCAACAAGCGCATTGATAACATCGTTCAGCTCTTCGCCGAGGAAGACAGAGATGATAGCGGGAGGTGCCTCGTTAGCGCCGAGTCTGTGGTCGTTGCCTGCTGTAGCTACCGAAAGTCTGAGCAGATCTGCGTATTCGTCAACAGCCTTGATGATTGCGACAAGGAATGTCAGGAACTGTGCGTTCTCCATAGGAGAATCGCCGGGGTTCAGAAGATTCTGACCGTCATCTGTTGAGAGCGCCCAGTTATCGTGCTTACCTGAACCGTTAACGCCTGCGAAAGGCTTTTCGTGCAGTAAGCATACCATATTATGCTCAAGAGCGACCTTCTTCATCATTTCCATCATAAGCTGGTTGTGATCGGCCGCAAGGTTTGCAGACTCGAAGATAGGAGCACATTCGTGCTGAGCGGGAGCAACCTCGTTATGCTTTGTCTTTGAAGAAACGCCGAGCGCCCAGAGGTGCTTGTCGAGGTCCTTCATATAGTCGCTTACTCTCTGCTTGATAACGCCGAAGTAGTGATCTTCAAGCTCCTGACCCTTTACAGGTGCCGCACCGAAAAGTGTTCTGCCTGTGAAGATAAGGTCTTTTCTCTTATCGTATGTCTTCTTGTCAACAAGGAAGTATTCCTGCTCGGCACCGACTGTAGCAACAACGCTCTTTGCTGTGGTGTTGCCGAAAAGTCTTAAAATTCTTAATGCCTGCTTTGATACAGCGTCCATTGACTTTAAGAGAGGTGTCTTCTTGTCAAGCGCCTCGCCTGAATATGAGAAGAACGCTGTGGGTATGTATAATGTGTTATCCTTGATAAATGCGTATGATGTCGGATCCCACGCTGTGTATCCTCTTGCCTCGAATGTAGCACGAAGACCGCCTGAGGGGAATGATGAAGCATCAGGCTCGCCCTTTATAAGTTCCTTGCCTGAGAACTCCATAATAACCGTACCGTCACCTACAGGTGAAATAAAGCTGTCGTGCTTTTCGGCTGTGATACCTGTCATAGGCTGGAACCAGTGAGTGTAGTGTGTTGCACCCTTTTCTACTGCCCAGTCCTTCATTGTGCTGGCAACTACTTCGGCAATGGGAAGTGTAAGCTCAGCATTACCGTGCATTACCTTCATCAGCTCCTTGAAGATAGCCTTAGGGAGTCGTGCCTTCATTACTGCCTCGTTGAACACGTCCGAGCCGAACAGCTCCGTTACATCATAAGTTTTCTCTGCCATTTTCCTTTTCCTCCTACTTTCGTTAGATGTTCTTTGAAAAATAAGAAAAGGACGCTTTGATTCCTCAAAACGTCCTCGTTTCTGATTACAGTTATTATAATACACTATGTCGGCTGATTTGTCAATATGTCATTTTGCACAAATTTTGAAAGTTTGCCTGTGCAATAATTCAAAATTGTATAAAAACCATTGAAAAACCGTCGATTTCTGCAAGTCTTAAAGCTCAATCTTGCCGTAAAGCGTAGCGTTTCTTTCTGTTTCAACCGCTTCCTTAGAGAATTCGCCTGCATCTGACGCAGTATTTTCAACAGCAGTCTGCGAACGCTTGTACTCTCTTTCAAAAGAAGTCGAGAAACCGGTGCTCTGCTTGTATGAGCGGTTTGCACCGTTGCCGTTTCTTCTTCCGCCCTTGCGGTCGTTTCTTCTGTTGTTATCTCTGTGGGGCTGAGAAGCCGAGATAACGACCTTTCTGTAAGGTTCTTCGCCTATAGAGTTGCTGTATACGCCTTCAATCTCAGCGACCTTGCTGTGAATGATACGGCGCTCATAAGGATTCATAGGCTCAAGGGTAATGCGTCTGCCCTGACGGAGCACCTTATTAGCGGTACGCTCTGCAAGCGACTTGAGAGTTTCCTCTCTCTTATCCCTGTAGCCGTTGCAATCAACTGTGATACGGCAGTAAGGCTCATCGTGACGGTTGCTTGCAAGAATTGCAAGGTACTGTAAAGAGTCGAGTGTTTCGCCTCTTCTGCCGATTACGATACCGAGCTTTTCGCCTACTATATCAAGGACAGTTATGTCTTCCTTTTCGATTATGTTTACCTTGAAGTCCTCAACGCCGAGAGCGGTAAGAACCTTTTCAAGATAAGCCGCAGCCATAGCTACCTTTTCTGTGTGGTCAGCATCTGTTACGGCAGGAGCGGCTTCAGCGGCTTCTGCAGGAGCCGTTTCATCGGCAGCAGCAGGAGCGGCTTCAGCGGCTTCTGCCGGAGCAGTTTCATCGGCAGCAGCAGGAGCGGCTTCGGTAACAGTTTCGAATTCAACCTCTATCTTATAGTCGCCCTTCTTGCCGAACAGCTTCTTGACAGGTTCTTCAACTACGGTTATCTTTATGTCAGCTTCATCAACACCGAGTTCCTTGATTTCTGATATGGCAAGCGCCTTGAGTTCGTCAAGTGACTTACCTGTATATATCTTTTTCATAAGTCTGTCCTTTCCGTCGATTCTCAATCGTCGTCTTCTTCGTGGTATTCTTCGCCGTATTTTTCGGCATCGGCTTTTCTTGCCGCCGCCAGCTTACGTCTGTTGATTTCCTTCTGTGAAAGTGTTTCTGTCTTTGTTACGGTCTTTTCTTCGCCTGTATCGGCATCTGTAACAACAGCGGTCGTTGTGACCTGTCTTTCCTTGAGCTTTCTTTCCTTCATCTTCTCTTCAGCCTCGGCTCTGAGCTTTTCAGGGCTGTACAGCTTCTGCATTACCAGTGACTGCACAATGCCGAGTGCATAGTTGACACCCCAATAGAAACCTACTCCGGCAGGAACGCTGAACGAAATCCACAGTGAGAATAAGGGCATGATATAAAGCATTACCTTCATACCCGCACCGCCTGCGTTTGCCATTTCGGGATTGTTCTTCTTGTTGAGATACTGGGAAAGTACAGTCTGAACAAGTGAAAGAACGAATGCAAATATCGGTATGATTATCAGCGGCTCGAAAGCAAGCTTAGGTGTTGAACCGAAGTTCAGACCGCAGAACATCATATTGTGTGACAGTGATGCAAGTCTGCCCTTTACATCATCTGAAAGTATTTTACTTTCCTTGAACGTATCGGGGTACTGCTCATAAACCTGAAGAGCAAGAAGCTCCATCTGCATACCCTTGTACTTGCCTGCAACAGCCGCAAGTCTGTTCTTTGTTTCAGCTGTAAGTCTTGACTTATCACCTGTTAAATCGCTGTACTGCTCGGCAGAGAATGAACCGTAGGTTTCTCTGTCTGCCGTGCTGATCGTTTTGGGATCCTTATCGGTATAATTGTTCTTGAAATTCTCGTCATCCTTGAACTCGTGCGTCAGCTGAGTGCCGTCGTTGGATTCCGAAATGAAAATTGCATCCTTATCGCCGTTCTTATACTTTAAAATAAGCTCGGCATCCTGCTTGTTGTATTCGTTTAAGAATATCTTTGCATATTCGGTTTCTTGCGCTACCGTTATAGTGCTTGAAATATCCGACGATGACAGATGCTCCATGTGTGTCATGGGCTTATATACGACATCAATGACACCGAACAGTATTACCATTGTCAGAATAAGAGGTCCGCAGCCGCCGGCAGGGTTATAGCCCTGTGCCTGCAGCTTCTGCATTTCTTCTGCCTGCTTATCACGGTTGTTGCGGTATTTCTGCTGTATTTCCTTTACCTTGGGAGCGAACAGCTGAGAAAACGCCATATTCTTCTGCTGCTTTATCTGAAGCGGCAGCATTGCTATTTTGACTATTACAGTGAATATCAGTATCGCCCAACCGAAATTCTGTAAAAGAAGATAAATAGGCCACATAATGTAGCCGAGAGGCGTACCGATTATGGTGTATAAGAAATCTATGGAAATCACCCTCCGTTAGTAGTGCCGATATTACGGCTTGGTCCTTTTGAAAAAATAAAATTGTTCGGGTACATAGTCATAGCCGCCCTCAGAAAAAGGGTTGCATCTGATAATTCTCCGTATAGCCAAATAGCTGCCCTTTACCGCACCGAAGCGGCGGAGTGCGATCATCGCATATTCCGAACAGCTCGGAGTAAAGCGGCAACAACGAGGCAGCCATTTTGACAAAGTCATTCTGTATATCTTTACGAAAAATAAAAGTACATATTTCATTTTATTTTTGTATTTTGTCCGGTTGATTATTCGCCGGTGCGGCATATCTTTTCAGCAGTTGCTTTTCCATCCGAAGATATACCTCTGTCGATTTCATCGCAGGAGTTTTTGCTCTTGCAACGAAAATAAAGTCGTATCTTTTTTGTGTCTTTTCACGGAGCAGGGGTTCAATAAGGCGGAACGCTTCTCTTATGACTCTTCTGGCACGACTGCGTTTTACGGCATTGCCGACCTTCTTGCCTGTAACGATTCCTATGCGGTTTACCCGCCTCTTGCTTTCCCTTGCGTAGCATACGAATGCATCGGTAACAATACTGTCACCTTTTTTGAACAGAAATCTGAATTCCTTGTCCTTTTTTATGCAGACGTATTTCTTTGCATACTCATTCATTGACAGAATCAGTAGCTTAAGTGCTTTCTGCCCTTTGCACGTCTTCTTGCGAGAACCTTACGTCCGTTTCTTGTAGACATTCTTTTTCTGAATCCGTGTTCTTTCTGTCTCTGGAGCTTCTTAGGCTGGTATGTTCTTTTCATTTCTTTCTTCCTCCTGTTATTACTCGGCACCGATGTGTGCCTGTCTTGCGCCTATGCAATTAAATATTATACCTTAATCGGTTGCCGATGTCAAGTCATTTTTGAAAATTGTCTGCTCTGACGGTCGCAAACGCTCAAATAATGCGGATATGCCAGTACCGGTGGCTTTTCCGACCGATTATTTATAACCGAGAGTTTCCTTTATTGCCGCTGTGACCTTTTTGGAAACCAGACTGTGCGTCTTGGGGCTGGGGTGCCAGTCGGCCACTATTCCGTCAGCGTCCTCGTCCTGCATCGTAAGCGGAATAAACGTGATTCGTTCGTCACCTGTTTCACTCATATATTTTCTGCGGACGTTTTCGATATTTTCCTCAAGCGAAGTTCCCATTACGCCGTAGGTCTGGAATATATAGGAATCGGGATTGAGCGAGCGTACCTTCTTCAGAAAATCGAGATAACCGTCTTCGAATTCTGCTTTTCTCTCATCTGTTGTCGCATAGTTCATATCGTTTGTTCCGAGATTTATAACTATAATATCCGGCTTGTACCTTTCAAAATCCCACTCGGTTTCCGAAACCGTGATACTATCCGCAAACTTATTATACGAAAAGCCGAGCTTGTCATAATATTGCGGTATTGTCTGCTGCGGAATCTTGTTCCCGTCATTCGTAAAGCCGGAAATAATTCCGTAGCCGCTCACCGAAACCATACTGTAGTCGGCGTTCAGCGCAAGAGCCGTTTTATACGCATACGCTTTTGTGACATCTTCTGTGGCTGTTTTGAAATGATGCTCCTTATCGGGATCGTCAACTCCGTATCCGCAGGTTATAGAATCGCCTATAAATTCCATCTTTATATTTTTTGCGGGCGCAGGCTCTATCTTTTCATCCTCCGCAATCATAACGGGCTTTATCCCGAATGTTGACATTGCGCACTCGGACAGCTTGATTATCCTTACATTCCTGCATTCTGCACTTTCGCTTTCAAGCACCTTGTACGTTTTTTCCTTTTCATCGAGCATATCGTCGACAACCTGTTCATTGTCAACATATATTGCGATTCTTGCATAATTCTCGTCATTGCCCGCTGTCGATGCAAAGTCGCCTATAACGGTGATTTCGAGTTTTTTACCCGTGAAAATGAATTCCGCACCCGCACCGGAAAATGCCGCCCACAGCGTATCGTTATATAAATAGGTTCTTCCGATTGTTTTTACGGATTTATCGTTTAATACAATTGCCTTTCTGTTGTTCATGGTTGCTCCTCGCTTATAATTCTTATTTTATCGGGTTAATTTCAGCCTTAATCTGCGCTTAACTCTTTTATCGACATTGCGGTACGGAACAGTTCGTCCCTGCCAAAACCGGTCGCTGTGATATGGAACATATACTCGCCGTTATCCCACATAAGAAATGCCATACCTTTTTTGGAAACACAATACATTGCACTTGTATCCCCCAGCTCGACTTTTTCCGGAGGAATCTGCGCATCCTCCGTTCCAAGCTGTGCATTTTCCATCTGTGATCTTGTACATTGAGTAAAAATCAGCTGTTTGCCGTGCTTATTTATGTATTCGACAATATAGGCATATTCGGTTTTTTCTATAAGCCGTGTGGCGTATGCGGTTTTGTCGAGATCAGGCTCATAATACCGTGTGATACACTGAGGCGAATTCTCGGCATCGCTGATCAGTATGACTGAATATTTGTCATTTTCCTTGACCGCAAACGTATCCCAGTGCTTCAGCAAGATAGTGCCGCCTGTTGCCAGAGCGGCAGTAGCGGCTATTATCACGGCAATTGCCAGCTTCAGCTTTACTCTGCGGCGTCTTACCGTTTTTGCGGTGTCGGTATATAATTCACTTATCATTTTTTTCATCCGTCTGTCGAATCCGGGTCTAATCCTTGAATTCGGGAGCGTCTCAAAAACAGACAGCTCGGACAGATAATCGCTTTTTAAAGCTATGGCGATTTTTTCATCGTTGGTCATATATTTTCATCCTTTGTATCGAGCAGGATTTTTCTTATCCTTGAAACATACGCATAAACCGTATTAGTGTTGATATTCAGCATTTTGCCTATCTCTTTAGGGCTTAGCCGCTGTACAAAAAACAGGAATGCTATGTTTTTCAGTCTTGGCGGCAGCTGTCTTAGGTTTTTGATAATCTGTTCATATGTCGCATTGCTGTTTTCAAGATCCGTATAGTTGTCCTTGAACGGAATATCCTTGTCCTCAAGCTCTTCATCGTTGTGATTTCTGCGTATCATATCAAGACAGACATTTTTGGTGATAACGGTTATATAGGATTTTGTTTTTCTGGAATACGGATTGTTTATCTTGTCAAGATTGTCAATAATCCTCACGAATGAATCCTGGACAGCGTCCTCGGCATCTTCACGCTTTCCGAGGATCGACATACTGATATTGTACATAAATTGCTTATATGTATTGTAAAGCTGTATTATCAGTTCTTTATCGGTCGGTGAATCGACCGTTGCGATTAATGATGATAGCAAAATTTCACACTCCGATTTATATTATATTTCAATTGTATCATTACATCGGCTTAATGTCAATATAATAAGGAAAAATGCCCCCGTTAAGACAGGGGCATCAGACTGTAGAAAAAGTCTGTTTTTTCAAAAAGTGCTTGTTCAACGGTAGATTGTCAAGTCAAGTGCAACACTTTTTAGACAAAAATTCGAGAGGGGA
>OJNS01001507.1_pt1 | contig 11748 bp, 11 predicted proteins | sample 1597911 | NCBI WGS metagenome assembly OJNS01 (sample SAMN01915214, study PRJEB22387) | human gut metagenome | isolation source: stool | host: Homo sapiens | place: USA
CTTACGCTCAGTATCCCCTTGTTTACCTTTCTCAGTACCCAGAAGAACAGAAAAATCAGTGCAAGTACGCCGATAAGCGCACATACAAGCTGTACGTATTCCATCAGTCAAGTATTTTCTTAACGGTCTGAAGTATTCTCTCAGCCTTGAACGGCTTTACGATGAAGTCAAGTGCGCCGAGCTTGATAGCCTCGACAACCATAGCTTCCTGACCCATAGCACTGCACATTACGACCTTTGCGCCGGGATCCATAGCCTTGATTTCCTTGAGTGCCTCGATACCGGTCTTGTTGGGCATTGTTATGTCCATTATAACAAGGTCGGGCTTCTCTGCGGAATATGTCGAAACCGCTATTTCGCCGTCAGCCGCCTCAAGTATATTTGTGTAGCCGTTTGTCGTAAGTGTGTTGCGGATAAGCATACGCATGAATGCCGCATCGTCTACAAGTAATATCTTCTTATCCATAAGTGTAAGGTTTCCTTTCGTATCCCTGTTTTATTATATGTTATTCGCCTTTACCGAGGCTGTCCATAAATTTCGATTTTACTATTTCCGTTATTCTTACCGCAAAGTTATCGTCGATAACAACAACGTCGCCTCTTGCGATAAGGTTTCCGTTTACCATTACGTCAACGGGTGCGCCTGCCTGTCTTTCAAGCTCTATGATAGTACCCTGTGAGAACTCAAGTATATCCTTGATTTTCTTCTTAGTCGAGCCTATCTCGACAGAAATCTGAAGCGGTACGTCCATAAGGAGCTGTAAGTTTTCTTTCTGTTCCGAGCCGAGCGGAGCTTCAAAGTTCTCAAACTGTGCAAGCTGGGCATTACGGTAGTTTACCGCCGGCTGAGGCTGCATAACAGGCTGTACCGGCTGACCGTACATAGCAGGATTCGGGTATCCGTAGTATCCCTGCTGTGCATACATATCCGCCTGTGGCACAGGTGCTACCTGCGGCACAGGTGCTACCTGTGGCATGGGTGCTACCTGTGGCATGGGTGTCGCCTGAGGTACAGGCGCCGCCTGCTGAACGGGTGCTACCTGCGGCATGGGTGTTGCCTGCTGAACAGGAGCCGCTTGCTGAACGGGTGCCGCCTGCGGAACAGGTTCTGCAAGCGGAACAGGCTGAGGTGCCGGAGCAGGTGCAGGTGCAGGTTCTGTCGCAATCGGTTCGGGAGATGTCGCACCGCCGATCATTCTGTCGGCAAGCGTTGCCGCAAGATCTATATCAAGCACCGATATAAATTCCGATTTTATAACACCGTCAATGGTAAGGTCAAAATTGATAGCGGCAACCATATCCGTCTGCTCATAATTCTGCAGGTCGGCAATATTTATCTCGCTGAGAATGTACGGAGTAGGTGTCGATATATCAATACCCATACCCAGAAATTCCGACAGAGCCGTCGAAGAAGCTCCCATCATCTGATTCATTACTTCGCTTACCGCACTGATATTCAGCTCATCAAACTCAAAATCAGGAGATATAACGGGCGGCTTGCCCATAAGCTGATTAAGTATCAGCTGTACATCGTCCTGCTTTAAGATCATCAGGTTTGAGCCGGAAAGCCCTTTTATGTACTCGATCTTTACGCATATCGCAGGTTCAAGTCTGTCGTAGTTAAGCTCTGATGCCTGAACTACGGTTACCTTCGGCGTAGTGATCCACACTTTGGCGTTGAGCAGCTCAGAAACTGCGGTAGCCGCACTTCCCATACTGATATTCATTATCTCGCCGATAGCGTCAAGCTGCAACTCCGACAGAGTGGTCAGTTTTCCCATTTGCCTTACCTCAATTCTTTAGTATATTATCAATCCTGAACGCTTTCTTTCCGTTCAGCGTACCGAGTTTTCCGTCAAACCAGCAGGTGCTTCCCACTTTAAGCTGTACGTTGTCGGTAATCGGCTTGTTCAGCGGTATTATGTCATTTACCTGCAGATTCAGAACGTCACGGAGCGTGAGCATTGTATCGTCAAGCACCGCCGTAACAGTAAGCTCCGACTGCGAAAGCGTTGACATAAGGTTTTCCTTACGCTCCGTTTCCTTAGTGGGACTTCCTGCCCTTTTGCCCGAGCTGAACTTAGCCGAGAATTTCTTCATTATCTGATCCATAGTAATTGCCGACATACAGAACGATACTATGGATTTTGAATCGTTTACCGTTACCTCCATCGCAACGATAATCATTGTTTCATCGGCGTCTGCGGCGGATATTACCCTTGAGTTTGTTTCTATTGATTCCAGCTTTGGATTGGTATCAACATATCCGTCCCATGCCTGCGACATAAGCGAGGTAAAGCGTTCAACAATGCCACGCATTACGTTTATCTCTATTTCCGTAAAATCCCTGTCGGTATCCTGATATGTACCTCTGCCACCGAGCATACGGTCGATCATTGTAAAGGTGAGCGAGTTTGACAGCTGTAAAACCGCATTGCTTTCCTCAATATCATCGTCCTCTATGCCGAGATCGACAATACCCATTATCGTATAATCCGGAAGAGCATTGCTGAACTCAAAATACTTCTGTTCCTCTATGCTTGCAAGCGAAACCTTGCAGTACAGCCTTAACAAACCTGTTATGTAAGATGAAAGATGCCTTGAATAATTCTCGAATATCCTCTCAAGTATCTTTATCTGTTCCTTAGTGAACTTCTTCGGAGTACGGAAGTCATACTCCTTGATTTCTTCCTTTTCTTCGTGCGTGTCAAGCGATGCGGTATCTCCGCCCGAAAGTACGCTTGACAGCATTGCGTCTATTTGTTCTTGCGTAAGGGTATCAGCCAAAAATTCGCCCCCCTTTCTTGTTTTCTCTTATTCTGACGTTTCGGTCGGTGCCGATGTCAGTATATCTGTAGGAATGCCCGTATATGACGGCTCGTATTTCGGTCCTGCGGCGTTTGTGCTGTTGTTGCCGTCGCCCGGGTTGCTGTCATACTTGCTTTCCATATTGTCGATTATTTCGTTTACAACGTCACTGTTGACGTCCGAGCTGTTGCTGTCGTTGCGTTCATAAGGATCGGTGTTCGCACCGTTCAGCCTGTATTCGTATTTCAGAATATCGTCTATGACAGCCTGTGAGGTAGTGTCAAGCTGCGCTCTCACTATCATAATCTCTACACGTCTGTTCGCCGCTCTGCCTTCAGCTGTTGAGTTGTCGGCAATAGGCGTATAGCACGCTTTTCCCTCTACAGTGAACTTCTCGCTGTCAACACAGCGGTTGTAGTCCATATATTTTACAACGCTTGACGCTCTTGCCGCCGACAGATCCCAGTCGTTGACATCCGATACCGCCTTTGCGGTATGACCCGAAACCGAGCAGGATTTTATATACTTGTTGACCGCCTTTATACCGGGCATGAACTTGTTGAGTACCTGCTTGCCTTCTTCCTTCAGCACCGCACTGTTGCCGTCAAACATTATCGTATTGTTGAATCGGATAAATATTCTTGTCGGGGTCTGCTCAATATACACATACCGACCTAAATCGTTTTTATCAGTTGTTGTCTTTAAGAAGCTGTAAAGCTGATTGAAGTCGGAGGGAAGCCCCTCTGTCTGTTCGCTTGTAGTACCGCCGTTCTGAGTGTTCGGAGGAGCTTCGGCATTACCGTTTGTATCGGCAGCGTTATTCTTCGGCTGTTCGTCCATTACGAATGGGTTTATATAGCTTCCGCTTGACGTAAAGGATTGATATATGTACTGCCATTTCGTTTCGTCTACCGATGATGCAGAGTACAGCAATACGAAAAAGCACAACAGAAGCGTAACCATATCAGCATAGGTATCAAGCCAGTTACCCTTTTCTTCGCCGCTTTCGGCTCTTCTTTTCGCCATTTTTCTCCACCGCCTTTCTTCTGACGCTTAACCAATATATTGTATCACATTTCAGCGATTATTTCAATACTAAATTCCTTTTGCTTCAGCCGTATTTCCCGTCCTGTCGGAAACAGGCGGATATTGTTACTTGCTGCCCTTCTTCTTTATATCAGTCTGTGCAAGCATAAATTCGAGTTTTTCCTGAATAAGTCTGGGGTTTGAGCCTGCCGCAATCGACAGCACGCCTTCCTCTATTATCTGCATACAAAGAAGCTCCTGCTCGTGACTGTTCTTCAGCGATGATGCGATCGGCGCAAACAATACGTTTGAGAACAGCGAGCCGTAGAAGGTCGTGATAAGCGCAACCGCCATACCGCTTGACAGGTTGCTTGAGTCGGCACCCATACCCTTAAGCATATTTACAAGGCCGACAAGAGTACCCAACATTCCGAATGCGGGGAATACAGACATACCTTTTTCAAAGAAAAGTCTGCCTCTTTCGTGACGCTCACACATAAAGTCTATTGCGTCGTCAAGCATACTTTTTACTTTATCAAGGTCGTTTGCGTCTACTATCAGCATAAGGCTTTCCTTGAGGAACGGATCCTCACACTTGTTCGCACTGTCTTCAAGCGAGATAAGACCTTTTGTTCTGGCAATCTTTGCAAATTCAACTATCTGTTCTATGTAGCTTTGCGGATTGAATTTTTTAGGAAACAATGCCAGCTTCAGATACTTCGGCAGATTTTTAAGGTATGAGAGCGGGAACGAGGCGAAAAGACAGCCTATAGTACCTCCGACTGTGATAGCAAGCGAGGGTACATCTATGAACCAGTCAAGCTGACCGCCGTTAAATATACCGAATGTAACCAGACCGAATGATACTACCCAGCCTATGATGATCGTAATATTCAAAATAATTTCCTCCTGTAAGGGTTTATATAGCACAGCCAACGGCTGTAATATTCACAATTTATATGCTTCTCTCAAGACGCTGACGTCTTACAGACAGCCTGTACTCCTTGATGAGAGAAAGTATCTCGTTCATCGACTGCTCAACTATGTATGAATGTCCCGTACTCGTGGTAATTACCGTGTCGGGATTTTCCGTTACTATTTCGATAAGATCGGGATTAAGCATAAACTTTTCCCCGTTGAGCTTTGTAAGTATTATCATATATTTCCTTCCTTTGCGGTATTGTCCGCACTGTAATTGATTTCGTCTGTATGAATATGCAGATACAGCCGTTTATCATAACCGTTCAGGCATAATATAACGGGCATTCCGGCGGAGCGTCCGCTCCGCCTGCCCTTATAAACTTGGATTTATATCGCAGAAACCTGCAATTTCCGCCAAACTCTTGGCTTTTGATGAACGCTCTGTTAGCTTTGCTTGTCAAAAAACTTTGCACTAACATTACCTGCTTTTCGTAGGGGAGGGGCTCGCCCCTCCCGTTGCATCAAACCTTACCGGCTTTACAAGCCTTGCAAAAGTAGCACAACCTTAGCTTAGCACTACCACTCTTGCAAAATTCGCTATACATTTTTAATATCATTTTGAAAAAGAAATTCCTTATCGGGAGGGGCGAGCCCCTCCCCTACAAAAAATTTTTTATGATATTAATTTTTATTATAGTTTTGCGGTGAAACCAAAGTCGTAAATTACATCAACAACGGAAACCCCGCCGATAACGAAAGTTACGCTGACATCAAACCTTTAGAACGGCGGAATTTGCTGCGGCTCACAGCCGCAAAGGCGGAATTTGCTGCGGCTCACAGCCGCAACGTCACATTGCCGCCCCGCCGGTAACGAAAGTTACGCCGCTGTCAAACCTTTAGAACGGCGGAATTGCCTGCGGCGGCACGCCGTCGTTAGCGCTTGAGGTTTACTATTTCTTCGAGCATCGTGTCCGAAGTGGTGATGATTCTTGAGTTTGCCTGGAAGCCTCTCTGCGTGATGATCATATCGGAGAATTCCTGCGACAAGTCAACGTTAGACATTTCGAGCGCACCCGATACAACAGAAGCAGAACCGTTTTCGCCTGCAATGTTTACCTGAGGCTGACCCGATGAAAGAGTTTCTCTCCAGTAGGAGCTTCCCACCTGCTCAAGACCGTTGGGGTTATCAAATGTAACAATATCAATTCTGCCGAGCATTATGATACCGTGTACGCTGTGTACACCGTAAATAGTGCCGTCCTCGTTGATATATACGCTGTCAAGATCCTTTACCGTCTGCGTAGCCGCAACACGTCCGTCTGTCATCTTGATATTGCCCAGAAGCTGGACCATATCAGAGAAGAAGTTGTTCGAGCCGCCTGCAAGACCTACCTTGCCGTCTGTGGCAAGAAGCGTTTCAAGTGCGCCGTTTGCAGCGTCCCAGTCCGTACTTGTAACCTTAAGCTGATACTTTTCGTTACTGCCTGCCGCCTTGTCTACAGCCGCCTGTATGTCGGCTACCGTAGCACCGGGGCAAACGCTTATCGTAAGACCGTTGTCCGACCACTTTGCCGTTGTATCTGCGGCATTCTTTGAATATCTTAAGTTTATCGTGTAGTTATTTGCGTATTCTCCTGCGTTTACTGTCGTAAATGTAAGAGAAGCCTTTGTTGTTCCGTCGTCCAGCTTCATTGTGTTTGTAGCTGTCGTTGCAGGAATATCTGCCGCAGGAGGCACCGTATCAAGCTCAAAGTGGAGCGGAAGTACGCCCTCAATGCTTACACCGCCGTTTTCACACGCACGGGTCACAGCGTCCTCAAGATCGTTGAGGTTTGTATAATCATTCTTTTCGTTCAGCTGTACAACGAGCTTGTTTCCGCTCATATAAGCGTAATCGCTCTCACCTACGGTAAATCCTACCGATATGTTGCCGTCAGGTGTCGCTGTATCTGCCGATACTGTAAGCGGATATGTACCGCCCTTGTATGTAATTGTCTTTGAGTAGCTGGCTTCGTTGTCGAGAACTTCGGGAACTACGAATGTAATTCTGTTGGACGATGCGTCAACGCCTGTTGCGTCACCGCTTACGCCGAGTACCATATTACCGTTTGAGTCTACGAGGTTTCCTGCGTTATCAACGTTGAAAACGCCTGCTCTTGAGTAGAAGATGTTGCCGGCTTCGTCCATTACCTGAAAAAATCCGTCGCCCGATAAAGCACAGTCATAAACGCTGTCAGAATATGTGAAGCCTGACTGTCCCATTACCTGTCCGATAGCGCCAAGCTTAGTGCCGTAACCTACCTGAGAGGGATTCACACCGCCCTGGAGGTTAGAACCTGCCGAGCCGTTCTTCTTGGTCTGGTAATATACCTCCTGGAAGGTAGTTACACTTGTCTTGAAGCCTGTAGTGTTGACGTTTGCGATGTTGTTACCTATAACGTCCATCTTCTGCTGATGTGTCTTTAATCCTGACACGCCCGAGAATAAAGATCTAACCATGATCTGTTCCTTTCTCCATCGTGCCGACCGTTCTTACCCGTCTGTCATTCGGGGTAAGGAATACTTCCTTTCGGTCCGGTATTACATAATTACGGTCGAGTCGATGTTCGTAAAAATATTTCCTTTTAAATCTTCCTGTGACATAGTTGTGATTACCGTGCGGTTTTTCACACTTACCACAAAAGCAGTCCTGTCTACGAGTACCAGTGTTTCGTTACTGCCCTTTTCTGCGGCTATCTCAATGCCGTCATTAAGTCTTTGCAGCATATCCGAGTCAAGTATCTCGATATTTCTGCTTTCTATACGCTTCATTGCGTGTTTCGAAAAGCCTACCGCCGAGTTTCTCGCATCAAGCTCGCTTTGCAGAGCCTGCGCAAATGTTCCTCCCGACTGTTGTGCGGCCTTTTCAGCATTCCCTGCTTTTGCGGTGTTAACGTTGCCTGTCGAAATCTGCAGATTCCGCAGCTTGAGTTCATTTATCAACATAACACTGCCGCCTTTTTATTTACTTGTTGCCCCCGGCGCTTCCTGCCGGAGCTTCCGTGTTCTTGTCAGCCGTACTTCCCGTACCCTCGCTGACGTGTACTATCTCGTCAATAGAGTAGAGATAATTGTCTATCACGATCTTAGCGTCGCCGTCCTGCATTTCTGCCGACTCGACCTTGCCCTTTGCATAGTAGAATTTGCCGTCGTCGCCGAGTACCTTTACCGTTACTTCCTTGCCCACATATCCCAGTGCCTCGGTCATCGTATGTAACGTACCCTTGCTTACCGTATCGCTTATCGCCTTTACCGCCGATAAATCATACTGCTTGCCGTCAACTACTACCTTAACATCGCTTCCGCTGATGTTTACTCCGGTGCATACGCCCGATAAAAGCGTTCCGTCGTCGCTCTGCGCATTCATTGTAAGCGTCTTGCCTACAAGACCTGCCGCATAGTTTGACATACTGTACTTCAGATTGTCCTGCTGTGCCTGTAATGCCGTGAACTGTGCCATCTGCGACACGAACTCGGTATTGGACGTAGGCTCAAGCGGATCCTGATTGCTCATTTCCGCCATAAGCAGACTGAAGAACGTATCTGTGCTTATCGTATCGTTCTTGCCCGAATTCTTGAAAAGGTCCTTATACTTTTCGTGATTTGACTGTACACTCTGAAGACTTGAAATGTCTGCCATCTGTTATCCTTTCATGTCAGTCCGACCGATAAAAAATCAGTCCATCGTCTGAATCTCCCCCAACAGATTTTCAAAGTCGTCCGTGTCATTCTTCTGCTGACTGTGCGACTGCTGTCTGTAAGGGTTCTTACTGCTGCCGTCAAAATCTCTCTGGAAAAGTTCCGCCTGCGAGGTTTCCACCTTGTACGAGGTAAGCTCCACATCGTCATTCTTCAGCGCATACGCAAGCTGCTGTGACTTTGCCTGTAAAAGCTCCTTCGCCGCCTGAGTTTCCGTCAGTATCTCAACCGTGAGCTTTCCGCCCTCATTTGCCATACGAACCGTGATTTTGCCCAGTGTTTCGGGTGTAAGCACAACCGTAAGCGTGCTTCTGCCGTTTGCCTTAGGTGCGTGTTCACTCACAAACTCAGCCATATCGCTTATCGGTACTCTGAGAGTGCGGATTTCCTGCCCGTTTTCGTCATAACGGCTTTCTGTTTTTGCAAATACATCACTGCCCTTTGCAAGCATATCGCTCACCGCATTCTTGTCGGTAACCTTCTGCTCGGTTTCAAGGTCGCTGTCAGACCTTGTGACCTCGTTTCCTTTGGCTATCGCCCTCAGCTCGTCGCTCTTGCTTTCGATGTTCCTCTTGGCAAATGCCATTCTCGGAGCATTGTCCTCCTGCGTCTGTATATCCTGCTTTACGCTGTTGTCGCCGTATTTTTCGTATGACGTTACCGTAAATTCAGCCTTTACAGCCTCAGGACTATCCGCTTTTACACCGGAAGTTTCCTGCCTGCCTGTTTTCCCGATAAAGCCCATCTTATCGACAAAATCAGTCTTTTCGGTAAAAGTCGTATCTGCCTTTGAACGTATATTATCCGCATCTGAAGACTTTTCGGCATTTCCGACAGCCACGCTTGCAAAAGCGTCTGGCTTGTCAGCCGTTGCAGCCACAGCATTTTCACCGGAAATGCTGTCTGAAGCGATTTCCGCTTTGACGTTCGTTTGGTTTACAGTATCCGCAGAGTCGCCGTTATTCATCTGAATTTCACTCGCAAAATCATTTAAGGCGGAAATCTCTCCGTTTTGTAAACCGAGAGCCGTATTAACGTCATTCCCGTCTGAAATTCCGCTGAAAGCACCTTCTTCAGATAACATATCGCCTATCGGACTGCTGAGCTCAAGACCGTTCATGATCTGCATAAGCTCGCTGTTGTCCGTCTGCACTGCGTCAGCGTAAAACTGCATCGTACCGCCTTGCAGATATCCTGCAAGCTCGGCTGTTTTAAGCAGTTCCTTCAGTTCTTTTGCATTCTGCTCAAGCTCGTTCAGTCCGCTTAATATCTCGCCGTTCATAACAGCCTTATTATCGGCATTCATTCGCACAGCCGAGTTCATATTGCACTGCTGACCGCTTGTTACCATAGCACCGAGCGTATCGGAGAAACCTCCGGCAGTACCGTTTGCTGAGCCGTTTTGTACGCTACCTGCCGAGATTGTGGCGGCATTGCCTGCAAACGTTGTAACAACGGCAGGCAATACTGCTGTCCCATTCATCATATCTCACCCCCTTTCAGCGCTATTCATTGTCAAAAGCAATATATGCTTTTTAACAACTTTTATATATTTAACGGGTTTGAAGCGTTAAAATTTATGAAAATTGCACAGCTTTCCACCTTGTATTGTAACACATTTCGAACTATATGTCAACAATTTACGGTGTATTACCTCCGTTTGAAGAGCCGTTTGTCACAAATTCCTCTATGATCTGCTCCTGCTCCTTCTGAGAGGCGTATCTGTACTCTTCAAGCTGTTTTTCCTCCAGCTTTTCAAGCTTCGAAACCTCTTTTGTAGCGTCTATGACCTTCTGAAGCTGATTTTCGATTTCCTCACGCTTGTGCGCCATAAGCCCCTTTATGCGATATATGTCCTGTTGCAAAGAGGAAACATATTTCTTGTGCAGCGACAATCTCATAGCGGTAGTGCCGCCCCGCACAAGCTCGTTCAGCTTGTCTATGCTCTGTTCGTACTCAGCCACCTTTGCGTCAAGCTCGCTTTGCATTTCCGCAAGCTCCGCCCTTAGTCTGCCGAGTATTGATTTCTCGCTGTCAAGCACCTGATCGTTGTACTTTTTCAGCGACTGCAATGTAAAATTAAACTTCTTCATATCGCATTAATATCAGGAAACCGCCGCCTTTAACAGCTTTATGGTATCCTCCATCGAGAACGATTCATACATTCCCTGCATCAGAAAATCGTTTATCTTGTCTATCTTCTTTATCGCCTCGTCAAGAGCCGGGTTTGTACCCTTCTTGTACGCTCCTATCGAGATAAGGTCTGCGTTGTTGTTGTAAAGTGCAAGCAGATTTCTCAGCTTTCCTGCCGCTTTATTATGCTCCGGGTCTGCAATTGCCGACATAAGACGTGAGATGCTCGGCAGTATGTCAATCGCAGGATAATGGTTCTGCGCCGCTATCTTACGGCTCAGCACAATATGTCCGTCAATTATACCTCTTACGGTATCCGATATAGGCTCGTTTGTATCGTCACCCTCAACAAGCACAGCATAAATTCCCGTTATACTGCCCTTTTCGAAGTTTCCCGCCCTTTCTAACAGCTTCGGCATTGCGGCGTATATTGACGGGGTATAGCCTCTTGCAACGGGAGGCTCGCCTGTCGAAAGACCTATCTCACGCTGTGCCATAGCAAAACGTGTAAGATTATCCATCATCAGCAGTACGTCCTTGCCCTGTGAGCAGAAATACTCTGCTATAGCCGTAGCCGTCATAGGACATTTATTTCTCATCATCGCAGGCTGATCCGATGTTGCGACAACAACGACCGACCTTGCCATACCTTCTTCTCCGAGGTCGTTTTCTATAAATTCTCTTACCTCTCTGCCACGCTCGCCTACAAGCGCTATAACGTTGAGATCGGCCTTTACCTTTCGTGCGATCATACCCATAAGCGTTGACTTACCTACGCCTGAGCCTGCAAAGATACCCATTCTCTGCCCCTTGCCCATTGTGAGAAGTCCGTCGATTGCCTTTACGCCAAGCTCTATAGGCTCGTGTATTTTCGGCCTGGTGAGCGGATTTACAGGAATGCCCGCTATAGGCACTGTGTCTGTATATTCAATCGGCTCTCCGTCGTCAAGCGGATTTCCCAGTGCGTCGATTATTCTTCCTATCAGCTTGTCGCCGACTCTTACATTCAGCTTGTCGCCTGTGTTGTCAACTATACTGCCGGGCCCTATGCCCTCAAGGTCGGTATACGGCATAAGCAGTACCTTATGCTCGTTGAATCCCACCACTTCGGCAGGGATATGC
>OJNS01001524.1_pt1 | contig 11638 bp, 10 predicted proteins | sample 1597911 | NCBI WGS metagenome assembly OJNS01 (sample SAMN01915214, study PRJEB22387) | human gut metagenome | isolation source: stool | host: Homo sapiens | place: USA
CCCTGGAAGTTCGCACGCAGATCTGCAATGATATCCTCGGGAGCACCTTTCGCTACACCTACTACATGCTCAGCAGCCCAGGTCTTGCCTTCCTCCTGCTTGGTGAACTTGGAAGCGGGAGCGTGACAGATGGGGCACTCTGCGGGAGCCGCATCACCTTCATAAACATAACCACATACCTGACATACATACTTTGCCATAATTTTTTCTCCTTTTCTCTAATGAAATGTTTTGTTTTAGTTTTCTCTTTTTGCGTGTGCTTTATAAGCACAAATATATTATGGAACGAAGCCAGTTTTCATTCAGAAAACTAGGACTCCGTAGCAACCCTGGTGCAGGCGGGACAAGAGCCGTAGAAATAAGTGACATGTCCCCGGATCCGGCCGTCAAATCTCTCTCCGGCTGTCTCCATGATGGAATCAATACTATCCATGTCCAGATCAATGACGCTTCCGCATTCCGTACACACGAAATGATAATGTTCGGAAGTATCGGCATCAAAATGGTCAACACCGTCACCGACCCGGAGTCGTAAAATCTCTCCCATGTCCGACAACAGAGTCAGATTACGATAGACGGTACCGAGACTTAAGTTCGGATCCTGCTGCTTCAGATTAGAATAGATCACATCAGCGGTAGGATGATCCTTGCGTCCCATGAGAAAGGATTTGATCATTTCCCGTTGTCTGCTTCTTTTCAGTGCCATGATAAGCTCCCTTCTCAATAATAGTAATGATTACTGTTTCTTATAAGCTTATTATACATGATGTGAGAATAATGTCAACAGAAAAATGAAAAAATTTTGTTTATATTTTTTTAATGATATTCTTGCTTCCTTTATACACAGAAGGTAGGAATCATGCTATAATGAGCGAAAGTAAAGTATAAAACACGCGCAAACTTGTGCTACACAGTGTACTAAAGTCACAGAAAGTTTGCAGGTTGCTGAAAGGCAAGAATAATATGAAATTTAAAACCAGACTTCGTGTAACATTTATAAGTATTATATTACTTCCGTTATTGTTGACGATCATGGCTTTTGTAATGATTGCCATTTACCTGATGAATTACTCTCAGGGTTTCAGCCTGACGGATATTGATTATTCCATGATGTCGGAGAATTTCAGGGAATTCACCAACACCACGGATCAGGCGTATTATGTGCTGCTGGACCAGGTGAAGGAAGACAGCAGCAGGCTGGAAGATAAAGAATATCTGGATCATATCAATGAGGAGGTATCGCGGAAGTCTACTTACATTATTGTAAGAAAAGGTGATAAGATGTATTATGCCGGCAATAAAGATGCCGCACAGAAGATTTTTGAAAAACTGCCTGCCTACGGTGAAGAGAATCTGTCGGATGACAGCGGATATTTCTACAATGAACTGGAGAAGTATGTAAAACAGATTGATTTCACTTTCCGGGATGGAACACCGGGCAGCGTATTTATCGTCACGAAGGTCAATTCGCTGATCTCGAGACATCTGCTGATCGATATGTTCGTGGCGATCATTGTGATCCTGATCTTCACCAGCCTGATGCTGACCCAGTGGATCCACAAGGGCGTATTTGAACCTATCAATGAGCTGAATGTGGCAATGCGCAAGATCAAGGAAGGCAACTTTGATTATGTTCTGGAGACGGATGCCAAGGGGGAGATCGGTGATCTCTACCGCAATTACGAGGATATGCGTCTGCGGCTGAAGGAATCCACAGAAGAGAACATTCAGCATGAGAAGCAGAACAAAGAGCTGGTCAGCAATATTTCCCATGATCTGAAGACCCCTATCACAGCCATTAAGGGTTATGTGGAAGGAATCATGGACGGTGTGGCAGACACACCGGAGAAGATGGATAAATACATCAAGACCATCTACAATAAAGCCATTGATATGGATCGTCTGATCAACGAGCTGACCACTTATTCCGGAATTGATAATAACCGGATCCCGTACAATTTCCACCGGATCAACGTGGCGGATTATTTCGGTGACTGTGTGGAAGAAGTCGGACTGGATCTGGAGCAGCGGGGTATCAAGCTGAACTATTCGAATCTGGTATCTCCTGACACAGTTGTCATCGCGGATCCGGAGCAGATGAAGAAGGTCATCAATAATATTATCAGTAACAGCGTAAAATATATGGACAAGCCTGACGGGCATATTGATATCCGTATTCTTGACGAAGTGGATTCCATCCGGGTAGAGATCGAGGACAACGGCAAGGGAATCGCACAGAAGGATCTGCAGAAGATCTTCGAGAGGTTCTACCGCACGGATGCTTCGCGCAATTCCGCCCAGGGCGGCAGTGGCATCGGATTATCCATTGTTAAAAAAATTGTTGAGGATCATGGCGGTTATGTATGGGCGACAGCCAAAGAAGGGGAAGGAACCTGTATGCATTTTGTATTGAGAAAATATATTGAGCTGCAGCCGGGTGGAACCAAGTAATGAATAAGGGAATGAAACAGAAATGGCATGATAATCGATAATACAAGGACATTCTGTAAATGGAGGATAAATAATGAGTAAGATTTTAATTATTGAAGATGAAGTAGCAATTGCAGATCTTGAGAAGGATTATCTGGAGCTCAGTGATTTCAAGGTCGATATCTGCAATACCGGAGATGAGGGACTGAAGACCGCTCTGACAGGCGATTATGATCTGATCATTTTGGACCTGATGCTGCCCGGCATGGACGGCTTCGAAGTATGTAAGAAGATCCGCGAGGAGAAAAATATTCCCATTCTCATGGTATCAGCGAAGAAGGACGACATTGATAAGATCCGCGGCTTAGGGCTGGGTGCGGATGACTATATGACCAAACCTTTCAGCCCCAGTGAGCTGGTAGCCCGCGTGAAGGCGCACATGGCCCGTTATGAGAGACTGGTGGGAACCAACCAGAAGCAGCAGAATGATATCGTGGAGATCCGCGGTATCCGTATTGATAAGACTGCAAGACGTGTCTATGTGGACGGTGTGGAGAAGACGTTTACGACCAAAGAGTTTGATCTGCTGACGTTCCTGGCGGAGCATCCGAACCATGTATTTACCAAAGAAGAATTGTTCCGTGAGATCTGGGATATGGATTCTATCGGTGATATTGCCACTGTTACCGTGCACATCAAGAAAATCCGTGAGAAGATTGAAAAAGATACTGCAAAACCTCAGTATATCGAGACCATCTGGGGTGTGGGCTACCGATTTAAAGTATAAAAGAAGAAAAATAAGATCAGAAGAGAACTCCTATGATGGATTCGGCAACAAACTGTCTCCAATAGGAGTTTTTTATCTAAAAGTGTGTTATAATCATAGCATTGCGGATTGCACCCGTGAAATTTGATTAGCGATTCCACTGATGAGATAAAGCATCGGCGGAATGGAGTGTGTTATGAACAGTAAAAAAATAATACAGTTGTCTACGACACAGAAGATCATGCTTAGCTTTCTGTGTGCCATATTAGTGGGTAGCTTCCTGCTGGCATTACCCATCAGTTCAGCTACCGGAGAAGCGGTTCCTTATATAGATGCTTTATTTACGGCTACCACATCCATATGTGTGACCGGTCTGGTGACGGTTCCCACATATTCCACCTGGAGCGTCTGGGGACAGATCGTGATCCTGTTTCTGATCCAGTTGGGAGGTCTGGGAGTCATTACGGTCATGTACGGTGTGATGATGGGACTGCACAGACGACTGGGACTGGGTAACCGGTGGATGCTGCAGGATGTATTTAATCTGAATAATATCTCCGGAATCGTGAAATTCCTCCGCAAGGTTCTCATAGGTACTTTGGTGGTGGAGGGATGCGGAGCTCTTTTGTACATGACAGTATTTGTGCCGGAATACGGACTCAGAGGCATATGGATTTCGATTTTTAATGCCGTATCTGCCTTCTGCAACGCAGGAATGGATATTATGGCGGAAGACAGTCTGTGCGGCTATGTATTTCAGCCCATGGTCAATCTGGTCACGATGTTGCTGATCATATTGGGAGGCTTAGGCTATATCGTCTGGTGGGATGTACTGCGGGTTTTGAAAAATATCCGGAGCCAGAAGCTCAAATGTTTCAGACTGCTGACGCTTCACAGTAAAATAGCACTCACGGTGACAGGAATACTTATTGTAGTGGGAGCGGCGGCATTTTATATTTTTGAATACAATAATCCTCTGACGATGCAGGATTACACGGTGCCGCAACGGATCTGGGCATCCCTGTTCCAGGCAGTAACTACGCGAACCGCAGGTTTTGCCACGATTCCACAAGAGGATCTGACCAATACCTCTGCGATCATTTCGGTGCTTTTGATGCTGATCGGCGGCTCTCCGGTGGGAACCGCAGGAGGAATGAAGACAGTTACGATCGCAGTGCTGCTGGTATCTATGTTTGCCACCATAGGTAATAAGGAGGATGCAGAGCTTTTTGGGAGAAATATTCCGAAGCAGGCGGTGAATAAATCGGTAGCAGTTGTAGGTATGTTTTTTATCATTGCGTCATTGTCCACGATTCTTTTATCTGCAGTGACAGATGCGGATGTGATCGATATTGTGTATGAAACAGTGAGTGCCACAGCTACTGTGGGATTAAGCAGGAACCTGACTTCCATGCTGAATCTTTGGGGAAAACTGATTATTATCGTGACCATGTATCTGGGAAGAGTCGGCCCCATATCTCTGGTAGTGGCATTCAGCACGCAGAAAAAGAACAAAAATATTGTGAAGAACCCGACAGAAGAGATCAGCGTCGGATAAAGCAGATCGAAGCAACAGGAAGGAAGAGACTATGGGAATCAATCAGACCTATGCAGTATTTGGACTTGGAAGATATGGAAGAGGTGTGGCGAAGGAGTTGGCAGAGAACGGCGCAGAGGTGGTGGCGGTAGACAATAGAGAGGCAGTTGTCAATGCGGCAATCTCAGAGATTCCATACTGTAAATGTGCAGATGTTACAGATCCGGAAGCGTTGAGACAGATCGGTATTGCGAATATTGATGTGGTCATTGTGACCATGGCAAATCATCTGGAAGCCAGTGTTATGGCAACCATGCTGTGTAAAGAACTGGGCGTAAAGACCGTTATCGCCAAATGCGCCACTGAGATAAACTGCAAGATCCTTACGAAAGTAGGAGCAGACCGTGTAGTATTCCCCGAGAGTGAGTCAGGGATCCACCTGGCCAAAAATCTGTTAAGCTCCGGTTTCATGGACATTATCGAATTGTCCCAGGATGTGTCTATGGTGGAAATGGAAGTCAAACAGCAGTGGATCGGGAAGAACCTGATCGAGCTGAATCTGCGGAAAAAATATTCCATTAACGTGGTGGCGATCATCGAAGGAAAAAATGTAAATACCAATATCGATCCGGAAGAACCTCTGACACAGGATATGCGGCTGATCGTTATTGCCAACCGGGCAAAACTCAATAAACTGAAATAGAATAGCTGCGAGCTATAAAAAAGTGAAACTTCTGACGGTGCACTTGAGCACAAGACAGAATGTTTCACTCTTTTTTTATACGGTGACAGCCATCTGGAAAGCTGTAAACAGGTGATCAGTTATCTGCCCGGAAAGTATTCTCATTAAAGGCACCCTGCTGCTTAGCCACGATAGTGGTACATATGGCATCACCGGTGATATTGACAGCGGTACGCAGCATATCCAGGATACGGTCGATACCCATGATCAGTGCAATGCCTTCGGTAGGCAGTCCCACGGAGGTTAGTACCATGGACAGGGTGACCAGACCGACACTGGGGACACCGGCAGTACCGATGGAAGCGATCGTCGCGGTGGCAATGACAGTAGCAATGGCAGCCGGGGTCAGAGGAATACCGTAAGCCTGTGCTATGAAAACAACTGCTACGCCCTGCATAATGGAAGTACCGTCCATGTTAATGGTGGCACCCAGAGGAATCGTAAAGGACGAAATCTGTTTGGAGACACCGATTTTTTTATACAGAGTGTCGATAGACAGAGGGATCGTCGCATTACTGGTGGAAGTGGAGAAGGCAAAGGTCATAACCGGGAAGAACTTTTTAATGAACTTAAAAGGATTCAAGCGGGTGAACACAAACAGCATGACCTGATATACCACGAAACACTGTACTGCCAGTGCCAGAATGACGCTTCCCATATACTTCAGCATAGGCACAAAAGCGTCGAAGCCGATGCCTGCGAAGGTCTTCGCAATCAGGCAGAAGACACCGACAGGGGCAGCTTTCATGACTGCAATCGTCATTTCCATCATAATGTCATTGAACTGACTGAAAAAGTTCGCCACAGTGGAGACCCGGTTGCCCATGGCAGCCAGAAGAATGCCGACAAATAAAGCAAAGAAGATGATCGGCAGCATATCTCCGGCGGACAGAGAGGTAAAAATATTTTTCGGAATAATATTCAACAACGTCTCCGCAAAATCTACCTGGGTGGTTGCGACTTCGGTGGCATCCTCCGGCAACGCAATATTTAAACCGACGCCGGGATTGATCAGACTGGCAATACCCAGTGCCACGCAGATCGCCAAGGCAGTGGTGCACAGATAGAACAGGATCGTTTTCACACCCACAGTTCCCAACGTTTTCGTATCACCGATGGCCATTGCGCCGCAGACCAGGGAGCAGAATACCAGAGGAACCACCAGCATCTGCATCAGGCGGATAAAACCGTTGCCCAGTACATAGAGAATACCGTTGATCAGAATCGTATCTCTGAAGTACCCTTCCGGCATATAATAATGGATCAGCACACCACATACCGCACCGGTTAAAAGGGCGATAAAGATTTTGGTGGACAGACCGAGTTTTTTCTTTTCTTTTTCGTGTTTTTCCACTATTCCAGTCCTCCGGTTTCTTTCATGTAGGAAGCTAGCGTCTCTCTCCAGCCACTGGGTTCTTCGATGCCGGTGAGACGCAGCATCATATTATCCAGTACGGAATATTTCTCCGGGGTGCCGTCTTTTACTGTGACGGTAAGCCGGTCCTCTTTTCCGGCAAGACGCAGGATCTCTTTCGCGAATTCCAGGCGTGTGCAGGAACCGCCGCTGCATACGGCGTGATAGATACCGTAATGGTCGTTGTCGATGAAAAATTTTACCACGCGTGCAAGCTCTGCAGCGGAGGTAGGTACCGCACGGTCGTTGTTTAGCAATTCCATTGTGGATACCTGAGGGTCCGCGGCAGCTTCCAGTACTTCATTCAAAAAGTCTTTGCCGATGCCGTAGATCCAGGAACTGCGGATAATGACATAGCGGGTCATCAGCTGGATGACGAATTTCTCTCCGGCGTATTTGGATTTTGCAAACAGTCCTACGGGATTTACATCATCGAACTCATTATAGGGTGTGTCGGATGCGCTGGAAAATACATCATCCGTAGAGATCTGGATGAGTTTTGCCTGAATGCTCTCCGCAGACTGCGCCAGATTTCTCGCACCTACGGCGTTTACCTTGTAAGCCATATCTGTCTCCGACTGCGCTGCACCGGCGGAAGGATGATATCCTGCACAGTTGATGACGACATCGGGACGATTGCGGTGTATGAACAGGGAAACTGCATGTTCATCCGTGATATCCAGCTCGTCCTTATCGGTTTCGTATAATTCATATTCCATCATGTCTAACAACCTGATCAACGCCTGCCCCATGTGACCGAGGGAACCGACGATCCATATTTTTTTCATTGTGATATAACCTCCTGCAATTTGTGTGTAACTGAGAACTGTATAACAAGTATATCATAGGAAAGATTCCCCGGAAAAGAGAAAATTAAAAAGAGAGAGAAACTCCATAAAAATTGATATTAACAGGGAGAAAAGGATTTGCTATACTAACCACAGAGAGCAGAATCCGAAGGAAAAGCTCAGGATATATTTGACAGACAGAATCTGGAAAGGCAGGGAGTTTATATGGCAAAATTACGTCTGGGTGCATTGGAAGCCGGCGGTACAAAAATGGTCTGCGCTATTGGGGATGAGAACGGTACAATTTATGAACAGGTATCGATTCCTACAACTACGCCTAAGGAGACGATTCCTAAGATGATCGCTTATTTTAGGGACAAGGGGATCGATGCATTGGGAATTGCCTGTTTTGGGCCCATTGAGCTGGACAGAGATTCCGAAAAATACGGTTATATCACAACCACGCCAAAGCTGGCCTGGAGGGACTGCGATATTGTTGGGCAGATGCAGGAGGCACTTCATTGCCCCGTGGGATTTGATACAGATGTGAATGGTTCTGTCCTCGGCGAAGTGACTTTCGGACAGGCACAAGGGAAAAAGTGCGTCATGTATCTGACCATCGGCACCGGTGTCGGCGGTGGTATTTATAGTAACGGAGATCTGCATCACGGAATGCTCCATCCGGAGACAGGACATGTGCTGATCACGAAGCGGACCGCGGATACTTATGCCGGAAGATGTCCTTATCATAAGAATTGTCTGGAAGGGCTGGCGGCAGGCCCTGCTATCGAAGAACGCTGGGGCAGGAAAGCAGTGGACCTGACAGATTGCCCGGAAGTATGGGACCTGGAGGCAGATTACATTGCTCAGGCGCTGACCGGCTATGTCATGACGGTATCTCCGGAAATGATCATTTTAGGCGGCGGTGTCATGCACCAGGAGCAGTTGTTCCCGCTCATCCGCAAGAAACTTAAGGAATATATCAATGGCTATATCGTAACGGATGAACTTGCAGACATGGAGCATTATGTGGTGCCGGCATCTCTTCACGATGATCAGGGCATTATGGGATGTCTGGAGCTTGCCAGAAGAGCTCTTGAAAACGATCATTGATAGGGCAGTTGTTTACGATATTGCAGCGGAGACATCTGATATGTCCTATGAAAGCAGCGGATAAAATGACTCACGTTGGGGAAGCCGGACTGCAGGGCAACCTCTGTAACCGGCAGAGAGGTGCTCTCTAACAGATGGCAGGCATGGGTCAGCCTCAGATGCATCAGGTATTGCGTCAGAGTCAGATGAAAATGCTGCTTAAAATAGCGGGACAAATATTTTTCGGATAAATGAAATTGCTCTGCCAGGGTTTCCAACCGAAAGGGTTCTGTGTAGTTATACTGCAGATAAGTCAGTATCTCACGCTGCATCGGATCGTTCCTTTTGGAGCCCATTGGGTTAATGGTTCCGCAGAAAGCAATTTTTTGGATAAGTGACAACAATAAAATACGTAATCGGAAATGCCCGCTCAATGTATTTGGAAGCTGTCTGACAGACAGGATCTCACGGATGAGAGAAATGATGTCAGGACAGCTTTTTTCGTGGGAAAGATTATGATGCAAAAGCAATTCATGGTTACGCAAGGGAAGGAGAAACTCCGTTTCCAACAGATCATCCGTCTGAAAGGAAATAAATTCCAGTGGAAACAACAGGGTATGATAGTCTACGCCCGGAATTGCGGAACCCATAAAATGAAGCTCACCGGGATTCACAAAGAATACGGAGCCGCCGGCCGCTTCGTATTCTTCCCCTTCAATGATGACATTAAGAGAGCCGGAGCGGACATATATGATCTCGACCTCCGGATGCCAGTGGACAGGAATCTGAAAAAAAGCAGGCATATCGTGCAGGTGATAACAGCTAAAAGGAAATTCTTTTGTTCCGTGAATGCGTTCTTCTCTTAATTCAGGGTACATAGGCAGGCCTTTCTGTGAAGTGGAGTAGAGGATATTATGGTCAGATTACTATAAAAGTAGAAATAAGTCAATTTTCTGTGGTAAAAATGCAAGTTTTAGGAAAGATAAAGTAGTAATATGTAAAAATTGAAGGGACTACTCGGAATAGTATTCTGAATAGTTGCAAAATGAAGATGCAAATTTATAGGAACCGCAGAAAGGATATAAAACCTACGATGGAAGGACAGAATAAGTCATTATTTCAATTATTTGTACCACTGTGTCTGGAGACGATCTTTTACATGTTGTCCGGAATGGTGGATACCTTAATGCTTTCTTCTGTGGGAGATCAGGCAGTCGGAGCAGTCGGAACAGCAAATACTTATATCGGTGTATTTATTATTATGTATTCGGTAGTTTCTATGGGAATGCTGGCTGTGATGACACAGAATATCGGTGCGGGCAGACCGGGGATCGCCTGTCAGGCGAAGACTCTGGGATTATGGTTTAATGGGATCCTGGGTGTTGTGATGTCTGTGTTTTTGTTTTTCTGTTCCGATGGGATTCTGTATGTGGTAGGTATTGCACCGGCATTGAAGGAGCCTGCCGTACAATATCTGCGGATCGTAGGAGGCGGAAGTATACTGAACGCTATGATTCCCATATTGGCAGGATATCTGCGTGCATTTGGATATACGAAACAGCCTCTGATCGCAACTGTGACAGGTAATATTTTGAACTTTATATTAAATGCCGTGTTTCTGTTTCGATTCCACCTCGGCGTGCAGGGGGTTGCATCCGCAACAGTGATCTCCAAAGTAGTGAATCTGATATTGATAGTGATCTTTGTACGGCGGCTGATCCCTGCAAAAAAATATTCGGAGAGGGTGAATTCCGGAGAGATTTTGCGGCAGATCATCCGGATCGGATTACCTTCCGCTTTGGAGAATATTATTTATAATGTAGCGATGACACTGGTGATCCGTTTTCTGAACCAGATGGATACAGAAGGAATCAATGTGGCAGCCCGCTCCTATACGGTACAGATCACGAATTTATCCTTTTGTGTGGGAAATGCGCTTGCCCAGGCGAATGCCATTATGACCGGATGGTACATGGGTGCGGGAAAATATGAAATATGTGATAAGCAGACTAAAAAATCTGCGGCGATCGGAGCGGTACTGGCGATGGGAACAGAATTTCTGTTTGCAGTCAGTGCCCCGGTCCTGATCTCTTTTTTCACGCAGGATAAAAGTATGGTAGAACTAGTGCAGAAGCTGATGTTTATTGATATTGCCCTGGAAGCCGGACGAGTAACAAATCTGGTATACGGAAATGCACTGAAAACCAGTGGAGATGCTGTATTTCCGGTGATCCTCGGAGCTATTTTCATGTTTTTGTGTGCAGCGGGAGGAACGTATCTGCTGGGGATACAGCTGCATCTGGCAGTAGTGGGTGCTTATATCGGTCTGACAGCAGATGAATGCTGCCGTGCGGTCGGCATGATGATGCGCTGGCGGAGCGGAGCATGGAAGAAAAAAGGATTGATCGAAGATTGATGGAATTGCAATAACGGAATGTAGCTTTTTTATCTGCCCAAACGTATTATAAGTATAAGGCTTGGAGCGAAAGCCTCGTCAGGAAGATACAGGAGAGGGAAGATGGAGAGAAAGACGGCAGAGGAAGTGATCCGGGAGTACTATAAGACGGTATACCGGCTGGCTTTTGCCCGGATGGGCAGACGGGAGGATGCAGAGGAGGTCACACAGGAGGTATTTTTACGTTTTTTACATAAGGCACCGGAATTCACTTCCGCAGAGCATTGCAAGGCATGGCTGCTGCGGGTGACTGTAAATTGCTGCAATTCGTTGTTGCGCTCTGCCTGGAGACGAAAGGTGGGAGAACTGACAGAGGAGATTCTGTTTGAGGAAACGGAGGATTTGCTGCTCTATCGGGAATTGCAAAAACTTCCGGAAAATATATTTCCCGTGGTGTCAGCGTAGATTCTCTTG
>OJNS01001529.1_pt1 | contig 11619 bp, 9 predicted proteins | sample 1597911 | NCBI WGS metagenome assembly OJNS01 (sample SAMN01915214, study PRJEB22387) | human gut metagenome | isolation source: stool | host: Homo sapiens | place: USA
AAAATTATCTGTCATTTTCCTCTATTTATCGTTTTTATCACGAATTACTTTCCCTGTTTTTGCATTCTCTTTTTGGATATATTCTTCTAAAGTCGGAAATGCCATTGCTTCCCCGGTACACATTACCAAAAGATCATCCCGGAGTGCTCTTGCTTCTACCGTATCCACTTTTCCAAGTTCTTTCAGCAGGCTAAGACTCTTTTCCTGAATCCCTTCCGATACATCATCCCATTTTTCACGGAATCTGCGCAGCCTGTAGTATACTTCTTTCTCCGATGTATACTTTTTCATAATCTGCAGCATATGCTCTGAACAGCCTTTCAGATCAATGTGGCTGATGATATTTTTCAGATCTACCGCATCGTCCAGCGCATTGTGGCTGACTTCTGTTCCGAGTCCGCAGATGATCTTCAGACTTCCAATCCCCGCACTTTGCAGATCCAGCTTTGCCGAATAGGTTCCTTCTATATCCTTGATCATACGAAGGATTCTGTTCACGATCTTTCTGGTCCGTTTCGATATGTCCTTACGATATTCCAGAAGATCCCGCTGTATCACATACTTATCCGGTCCCCATACATAGATCCTTGATACCTCCCACGCTTCCAGCTGCTCTGCGACTTCTTCCATCACAAGTTCATAATCCGGGGCACTTAAGAGATCTTTCCGCTCTATCCCGGTCATCTCCTGGAACCGGTCATGCAATTTATCTTCTGCATAAATATAGGAATGAAATCTTGTTACTTCTTCAAAATTCTTCCCACAGACTACAAACCCAACCGACACAAGCTTTGCCGGCGGTCCTCATTTATCTGGGATGTTAAGAATTCCGTATCCAGGAACGCAGCCATCTCGTTGTCGAGTTTTTCTGCGATATTAGGTGTGCTTTGTGTGAACGATTTTTTATTTATATTTTTATTTATGCTCTTCTTTGGTTTTTTCCTGATCTTTGCCAATGAAACCACTCCTTGTCATTTCGTTTTGTTCCTTTTGAAATGATACAGGGTGTGAAGGGATTTTGCAAGTATCTTTATTTCTTCAGTTTTATCCAAGATTCTCCGGTTATGTTGTACTCCTCAATTACTCTGTCAAACAGGAACTATCCTGCTTTCACAATATTCACAGCAGTTCCAATTATCACCGCCTCATATGGACGCAATACATTTCCTTCTCTGTCATCCTCATAATTTCGAATCCAGACTTCCCCATCTTTCCACTCATCAAGCAATGGGCAGCTAACTTCCTCATCCGTAAAGTTTGCACATACCAGCATCTTTGTATGCTCATCTGTTCTCGTATAGGTAAAAATCTTCTCATCTTCCGGCAGAAGAAGGTCAAATTTTCCATCCACAAATACTGGATTTTCTTTTCTTAAACGAATCAGCTTCTGATAATAGTAAAATACCGAATTTTCATCTTCCAGTGCCTCTTTGGCATTGATCCTGATATAATTTGGATTCACGGTAAACCATGGTTCTCCTGTTGTGAAGCCTCCGTTCTCCTCTCCGCTCCACTGCATTGGAGTGCGGGCATTATCACGGCTTCTTGCGTAGATAGACTGCATGATTTCTTCTGGCTGATATCCTTTTTCCAGACGCTCTTTGTACATATTCAATGTCTCAATATCTTCATATTCTTCAATGCTGTCAAACTGCACATTCGTCATTCCCAGCTCTTCTCCCTGGTAAATGTAAGGAGTTCCCTGCATTCCATGAAGCATTGTCGCCAGCATTTTTGCCGACTCTTTTCTGTATTTTCCGTCATTCCCCCAGCGCGACACGATTCTGGGAAGATCATGGTTATTCATGAACAGGCTGTTCCATCCTGTCTGATATAAAGTATTCTGCCACTTCGCAAGGCATTTTTTCAGCTTAACCAGATTCAATGGAATGGTGTCCCATTTTTCCTTTCCTTCTTCCTGATCAAGCATAATATGCTCAAACTGGAAAACCATGGAAAATTCACTTCCATCCGGATTGCTATATTTCTTTGCAATTTCCGGTGTTGCTCCCCAGGCTTCTCCAACAGTGATCATATCCCCCTTCTGAAATGTTTCCCTGCTTAATTCACGCAGAAATTCATGCAGCTTTGGTCCATTATTTGTAATCTTAAGATCTGGCTCTTTTGCAATCTGATCGATTACATCCAGACGAAATCCGCCTGCTCCTTTTTCCATCCACCAGAGAATCATATCATAGAGTTCTCTTCTCACTTTCGGATTCTCCCAGTTCAGATCCGGCTGTTTCACTGAAAACTGATGAAAATAATACTGTCCCAGTTCTGGAACCCACTCCCATGCCGGTCCTCCGAACGCAGAATTCATATCATTTGGATAAACACCCTCTTCTCCGTCACGCCACACATAATAATCATGATACGGATTGTCTTTACTTTTCTTTGCCTCCAAAAACCATCTGTGTTCATCAGAAGTATGATTCAACACAAGATCCATCATAATTCGAATTCCGCGTTTCTTTGCCTCCGCAAATAACTGTTCCATATCTTCCATTGTTCCGAACATCGGCTCAATATCCTGATAATCTGAAATATCGTATCCATTGTCATCCTGTGGCGAACGATACACTGGTGAGAGCCAGATTGCATCTATTCCAAGTTTTTTCAAATAATCCAGTCTGCTGATAATTCCTGGAATATCACCAATTCCATCTCCATCCGAATCTTGAAAGCTTTTCGGATAAATCTGATATACAACTGCATTTCTCCACCATTTATTCTTATTTCCCATACTCATTCTCGATATCTCTCCGGCAGATTTTCTGATTCTACCGGGATATCCTCTCCTTTCTAACCATATACCTGGCTTATTTTTTTCTATATTTTAACGGAGAAACTCCATATGTTTTTTTGAAGCTTCTGATAAAATAGCTTACATTCTGATATCCACTCTGCATTGCAATCTCTGTAACAGGAATATCCGTATCTTGTAACAGCTGTTTTGCATGCTCTAACCTTAAATGTGTTATATATTGCGAAAGGGTAATATGAAAATGTTCCTTAAAATATCGCGATATATATTTTTCCGAAAGATGAAACTGCTCACTAAATTCTTTTAATGATATCTTTTCCATAAAATTCTGCTGTATATATGAAATCATTTCTTTTTCTATCGTATTTCTCCCGCTTTTATCATTTTCGATTACAAAGCCCCTCTCCCACATTTCAAGAATAAATTGTAAAAGAATTATTTTTGTCTTTATCTGAGCAGTTATTATGGACTCAGTTTTCTTATTTTTTGCCACATATATTTCAACCAACTGCTCACATAGTTCTTTTGCTGTATCTTTTACTCTTGGACTTATCATCAGATGACCATTTTTTAACGGCTCCAGTAATTTATCATCCAACATGTCATTTATACAAAAAGATATGTATTTTAACGGAAAAAGGAAAGTAAAATAATCCACTGTACCAGTCTGTGAACCCATAAAATGCAGATTGCCCGGCGACACTACAAAAGCATCCCCGGGGGTTCCAATATAATTTTCTCCTGATATACTTACAGTCAAAAAACCGCTTTTTACATATATAATTTCCAGTTCATCATGCCAATGAACCGGTATCTGAAATGATCGTCCTTCATTTTTTATATGATATGTACTAAACGGATCATCCTTTGTACCATGTGGTTTATTTTCCTTTAATTCAAAGTACATAATCTCTCCTATACTTCTATAAGACCTTTACTTTTCCATTTTCCACTCTTCCATCTAAGTACCATTCCCACAGCTCTCGCACATTCGTCACCTGCCATAGCAATATATGATCCTACAGCCAGAAGTCCCATGTGTATTCCGAGAAAATAAGTTCCGCCAACTGCAAACAAATACATAAATATTGCACCTAGTATAACCGGGAAAAGTGCGTCTCCACTCGTTTTTAATGCCTGACCATATACAAGGTTTGTTACCCTTCCAAATTCAAGAAAGACATCTACTATTAACAACTTTACCACAAGATTTATCATCTGTGTATCATCAGTAAATATATGCACGATAAAATGTCCGGCAAATGCAAAGGTCACGGAAAAGCATGTCGCTGTGATGATACCATATATCGCAGCTTTTCTCGTCCCCCTGTTACATTCCTCAAACTCTTTTGCTCCAATTCTCCAGCCGGTCATAATTGCATTTGCCTGAGCAAGGGCAGCTCCCACACAATATGAGAAATTTGCAATCTGTACAGCATATGAGCGTGCTGTAACATTCATTCCATCCACATCCATCTGATTCATAAAACGCACAATAAAGGTCATTGCGATGTTGTAAAGTGCTGTTTCAAGCGCAGAAGGAAAACCAATCTTAACAATCTGCGTAAATATCTTTCTTGATGCAATTCGCTCAGGACTCTGTTTTGCTTTTATAAGCACAGCCCCCATACCTGCTACAATAATAAGATTTACAACTCTTGAAATAACCGTGGCAACAGCAACTCCCATTACACCCCAGTTGAATACAAATAAGAATACTGAATTAAGTATTATATTGAGAACATTTCCAACAACAGTTCCTATCAAAGAATGTTTTGTATATCCAAACACTCTCAAATAACTGGAGAAAATAGGAATCAGTGCATTTAAAAAACATGCGCCGCCAACAATTCTAAGATATATTTCAGCCGGCTCAAGCAAAGCCGGAGCAATACTTACGATTCGAAGTATCCCACCAGAAAAAGTAGCAAGAATGACAGACATTACGATACCTATCAATGCGTTGAATATAAGTCCAAGTTGTCTTGCCTGATACGCTATCCCCGGTCTTCCGGCTCCGATATTTTGTGACATAACAGCTATCATACCCGACGATATTACGCCGAACATGATAATAAAAACACCTATATATGTATTTGCTGTTCCCACTGCTCCTACAGCCTGGTCGCTTACAGATGATAGCATAAGCGTATCGACCATACCTGAAAGCATATAAAATAAAGTTTCTAAGCATATTGGCACAGATAACTGTGTTAATGTTTTTCTTTCAGCTGCCATAGTTTTCTCCTCACATACAATTCAAGAATACTATATCAATAATACGATATATTTCTATGTAATTCTTGTATAATATCATGTGAAAATTGCACTATTTCTACTTTATCTTAAAGAACACTGGGTGCGAGCTAAATTGATTACTCATGCTTACAAGGATTTGCAAATCAGAATAACTTTTTCCGTTTTCCCAATTTGAAACAGTCACGCTTATATTCCAACTTTAACTATGGTGTTGTGAAGTTCAATCAACTTTCAGCATCCGATACCCCACGCCAATGTGTGTTTGGATATATTGTGGAGAGTTTGGTTCTTTCTCGATTTTTTTACGAAGTGTTGCCATAAACACACGAAGGGAAGCAATATCATTATCCCAACTACTTCCCCAAATGCTTTGCGTAAGGAAAGTATGGGTCAGAACTTTTCCTATATTTCTTGTCAACAGGCAAAGCAACTTATATTCAATAGGTGTTAAATGCAACTCTTCTTCATTCAAATAAGCACAACCTGCAGCATAATCTACACGAAGTTTTCCGTTTACAAAAACAACCGCTTCGGCAGGGGATACTTTTTGCATCATCGATAACCTTCTTTGCGTGACTCGTAGTCTGGCAAGCAGTTCCTCAACAGAAAATGGCTTTGTTAAATAATCATCTGCGCCAGCATCCAACGCATCAATTTTATCGGTATCTTCACTGCGAGCACTGATTACGATAATTGGCATGTTTGACCAAGTACGGATTTTTTTAATAATCTCAACACCGTCTATATCAGGAAGTCCTAAATCAAGTAAAACAATGTCAGGATTGTGTGAAGATGTTTCTAAAATTGCCGATTGACCATCGGGTGCCGTCAGATATCGGTATTCGTGTGCTTTTAAGGTTGTTGTAATTAAATTTCTGACAGATGTGTCATCTTCTACAACTAATATTAGTGACTTATTCATATACTTTGACCTCCCCTGCCGGTAATGTAAATGTAAATACTGTTCCGTGCGGCAGATTATCTGAAACAGTAAGTTCTCCGCCGTGGGCGTTAATAATGGACTTGCACAAAGATAATCCGAGTCCTAAACTTCGGCGGCTGTCTGCAATTTGATTTGCACCGCTATAGAACATGTCGAATATCCGTGGCTTTATTTCGTCAGCAATTCCGTTTCCATCATCCGATATAGATACGATTGCTTGTTTTCCCCGCTTTTCTGTCCGAATAACAATATGAGAGTTTTTAGGTGTATATTTGATAGCATTATCAACAATATTGATGATTACCTGAACAATAAGCTTTGCATCCATTTTTGCAAGAAGAAATTCTTCTTTGCTTTCAACGGAAATATGATGTTCTTCACTCTTTCGGTTAATATGATGTAACGCTTCTGTGATCACGTCATCCATCAAATCTTCCGTTATACGGAGATTCAACCGTCCTTCTTCAATCCGGGTTACAGCCAGCAAGTTTTCTACAAGGTTAATCAGCCACATGGAATCATCATAAATATCCATGTACAGCTGCTTTTTTGTATCATTATCAAAAGAATCGCTGTTGGACAAAAGATTGCTGGCATTACCGGAAATGGATGTCAGCGGTGTCCTCAAATCATGTGAAATAGCACGCAGCAGGTTCGCTCGCAACTGTTCATTTTTTGCAAGAATGGCCGCCTCCTGTTTCTCACGGGCATTTTTCTCATTTTCCAAAGCCAGGGCACATTCTCCGAGAATGGATAGTAGAATACTGTTTTCAAATGGATCAAGAGATATTTCCCCCATCACGATTCCAATAACTCCATATACCATACTGCTGCTGCGAACAGCAAGGTACAGGCATTTTGCATTGGAAAGCGTTCCTGTTGTAGCTCCGGCACGTTTATTGTTTTTCAATACCCAGCCGGCAACGGCCTTTTCATTTTCGGAAATACACGATTCCAAATTTTCTTCAGTTACAGAAAAAATATGCGGCGTATCCAACACTTCTCCATCAGCTAAATAAAAAACGATATCTTTTCCCAAGAGTTTAATGAGCTGATTTGAAGTTGCAGATACAATTTCATTTTTATCTTTTGCCTGTTGCAATAGCTGGTTTGTATCAAATAACACTTTGGTACGGTAAGCAGATTGTGCCGCCTGTTTTGCTTGGTTTTTAATCCGTATAGCAAGAGAACCGGTTAAAAATGCCGCCAAAAACATGATAATAAAGGTAACAGGATAACCCTGATCATACGCCTGCAAGGTAAATTGAGGTTCCGTAAACAGGAAATTAAAGACCAAAACACTTACAATCGAGGAAATTAGGCTGTATATCTGATGTTTCGTGATGACAGCGGTGACAAGAACACCTAAAACAAAAACAGTAATGATATTTGCTTCGTCAAATCCAAATTTCTGGAAAATCATTCCGACTAAACTGGATAAAATCAGAATCGCAGTAGATTTTAATGTATCAGTGACAGAGAATACGATATGATTCTTTTTCCTGCCCCCTCTTAACTGATACACTGCCGCATTAGAAACCGTATCCGGAATAATATGCACATCCAGGTTAGGGGCATAATCAATCAATTTTTCTGTCAGGGTCGGTTTGCTGAGCAAATGCCGTTTTGTAGCAGAACTACGTCCGATCACAATCTTTGACACACCGGACAAACGAGTAAATTCCGCAATCTGAAACGGAACATCTTCTCCGTAAACTGTTTCTATTTTTGCCCCAAGCTGCTCAGCAAGACGAATATTTGAACGCAGGCGTTTTACATTTTCCTCGCTCATCACCGAAAAATCTGGGGTTTCTACAAATAGAGCCGTAAACTCCCCTTTAAAAGCAGAAGCCATTTTTGCGGCGGTACGGATAATTTTCGCATTGGATGGAGAAGAAGATAGACATACAAGAATATGTTCGCCTGTGTGATAATCTCCATGATTTTTTATGCGGGTATTTTCTGTGAGGATATTCACCCGGTCCGCACATCGCCGCAGTGAAATCTCCCGGAGAGCTGTCAAATTTTCTATTGTAAAAAAATTTTCTACTGCCTGTTTTTCCTGTGTCTGTCTGTATACATTTCCTGTATTCAAACGGTTGATCAAATCCTGTGGTTCAATATCTATTAATTCAACCTGATCTGCATTATCAAAAATAGAATCCGGGATGCGTTCCCGTACAACAATTTCCGTAATGGATGCAACTGTATCACAAAGGCTTTCAATATGCTGAACATTGACAGTCGTATAGACATCAATCCCTGCATTCAAAAGTTCCTTAATGTCCTGATACCGTTTTGCATGACGGCATCCTTCGGCATTCGTATGCGCAAGTTCATCTACAAGGATAAGCTGTGGTTTTCTTTTCAACGCCATGCCAATGTCGAATTCGTCCAGTATCATACCATTATAAAAAACTTCTCTTGTAGGAAGAACTTCTAAGCCATTCAAAAGAGCTGCTGTTTTGGGACGTGCGTGGGTTTCTACATAACCGGCTACCACGTCAATTCCCTGCTGTTTTTCCATATGAGCTGCTTCTAACATGGCGTAGGTTTTACCCACACCAGCTGCATATCCGAAAAAGATTTTCAAATGTCCTTTATTACGGTTTTCTTCATCAGCTTGGATTTCCTTTAATAACTGATCCGGATTGTGTCTGCTTTCACTCATACGGTCATCTCCTTTAGCACTGACATTAAAATTGCATAAAGATTATACCACCTTTTCTTCTTTTTTTCCATTCGGGTGTGTAGCCGAAAGCAGAAAACGCTCCGAAAAATCACGCAATTTTTCGACAAATAGACCCTTCATACAATTAATGTCATTTTGCCATATCACTCTCGCTGGTTTCTCAATCGTGTTGATGGGATGTACCGCAATGTCTATAGAGCCTGGAGTAATGACACTTTGCTTTATTTGAAGGGATAAGGAACAATACTCATCTTTCAAAATATCGTTAGAATTTTCTATGATAAAGCCAAAATCAAGTTTATTATTTCCCAGCCCATTTATTATTTCACTTACAGAACCGTAGAACAGGTTCAGCTCATAGTTTGGGTATTCGCTTGAAAATTGTTCTAATAGATCTGCAATAGAATCTATGATTGCAGGTGTTTCAAATCCAATCCTGAGCTTAGAATCTGAAATAAGTTTTTGGGATTGATTTTCCTTGAGAAATTTATCCAGCTTTTCCATAAGAAAATAACCATAAATAAATGCTGCCAATACCACTATAAGTAAAACAAAGTCTTTCATATCACCAACTTCTTTCAAAAATTAAATATGAAAACATTTTTGAATATGTTTCGTCTCCCCAAGAACAAGCATGGTACTGTCCTTTAACAACTGCGTATCGGAACTTATTTTCAAATTCATAATATCATTTGTTTTCAGCGCCATAATATTGATGTTATATTTTTTTCGTATATCCAACTGACCGATTGTTTTTCCTATCCATTCTCCCGGTATAGATATTTCAAAGATTGCATGTTCTTCATCTAGTTCTATGTAATCGAAAATATGATCAGCACTATAACGGATCGCAACCCAATCGGCAAGCTGCCTTTCGGGATAAACAATTTCATCTGCGCCGTTTCGTAAAAGAAATTTTGCATGAACATCACGAGCGGCACGAGACACCACCATTTTTGCACCGAGTTCCTTCAAAAGGGACGTTACTTCCAATGAATTCTGAAAGTTATCTCCGATAGCCACAATACAAACATCAAAATTTCCAACACCAAGCGAACTTAAAAAATCCTCATTAGTCGCATCCCCAATCTGAGCGTTAGTTACAAAGGGAAGTACAGCATCAACTCGAGTATCTTCTTTATCTACCGCCATCACATGATGATGCAATTCATCTAATTTTATAGCAATATGCCGTCCGAATCTTCCCAGACCGATAAGTAATATTGATTTCATTTTTTTATTCTCCTTAACCTACTGTAATTTTTTCCTGAGGATATTTTGAACCGTTAGGCTTTTTTTCAGAAATGGTAGCAAAAATCAAGGTCAATCCTCCCACTCTGCCAAAAAACATCAGGCAAATCAAGATTATATGGGAAACAAGCCCCAGGTCAGGAGTTATTCCCAACGATAACCCTACCGTCCCGATTGCCGACGCCGTCTCAAACAAAGCGGTCATAAGTGGAATATCTTCTGTTCTGCAAATTACCATTCCTCCGACAAGGAATAAAACGATATACATCAAAAAAATCGTAGCTGCATTTCTGATAGTGCCATCCGGAATTTGTCTGCCGAAAAAATGGGTGTGTTCCTTTTTTCTAAATACAGATAATGCCGATGAAACGAGAACTGCAAGAGTTGTCGTTTTCATACCACCTGCAGTGGAACCGGGCGAGCCACCGATGAGCATCAGCATAATGATAAGCATTTGCCCAACTTCACTGAGTAAAGTCAAATCTGCCGTATTGAATCCTGCTGTTCTCGGCGTAACGGATTGAAACAAAGAAACCCATACTCTTTCTGTAAGAGGCACATTTGAAAACTCAAAGCAAAAAAAGTAAAGAGCCGGTAAGAATATCAATAGTCCTGTTACCATAAAAATCACCTTGCTTTGCATCCGGTATTTTTTAAAATGCCATTTATGATTCTTTATATCCTCCCAGGTAAGGAATCCAATACCTCCTGCAATAATCAGCATCATAATTACAAGATTTACAATCGGCTGTACAGAATAAGAGGTCAACGAGGAAAAAGGGGTTCTTATACCGATTAGATCAAATCCTGCATTGCAAAAAGCAGAAATAGAATGGAACAGTGAATACCATATTCCTTTCCAAAACCCAAAGTCCCTGCAAAAAACAGGGGCTAAAAGAACCGCACCAATGATTTCGATAAGAATAGTAGTCCGAATAATAAATTGCGTTCTCCGCACAATACCACCCACCGTTGGAGCCGAAATTGCCTCTTGCATGGTACTTCGCTGCATCAACCCGATTTTGCGTCCGGAAACAACAGCAATCGCAATAGCAATCGTAATAATTCCCATACCTCCGATTTGAATCAGCAGTAAAATAACTCCTTGGCCAAATAAAGACCAGTAGGTTGCCGTATCATTAACAACCAGTCCCGTCACACAAACCGCAGAAGTTGCGGTAAACAAAGCATCCAAAAAGGAGGTACACTGACCGCTTTTTGTAGCAATCGGCAGCATCAAAAGCAGACTGCCTAAGAGAATCACGGATAAAAACCCTAAACTAATCACTTGAAATGATGTTATATGTCGATGTCTTGATCTTTTTGTCTGTTGCATAACTATATCCCCATAATCTTAATTTCTTTTTTATATTGCCTTTATTCTATCTTTATTTGTATTAAATGGGCGTAAGTAAGTTTGTTTTGAAATTAAGATTGTATAAAGATGAGCAGAAGTCTGAAATCTTTTGAGAGCACTCGTTACAGGATACCGTCCAACATCAAATTGACTTCTTCCCTCCCTCTGGCTAGCTTGTCCACTTCCAGAAGATGCTCTCCAATGGTATCCTGTAAAAGCATCACCTGATACGTTGAATTCCTATGGTTCTTCAGATAATCTCTGCGTAAGAATCCATATTTGCCAAGTTGCTCCATCTGCTCACCGGATTTATAAGTGAGGTTCGGAATAAGGTATCCATTTATATTTGT
>OJNS01001535.1_pt1 | contig 11588 bp, 8 predicted proteins | sample 1597911 | NCBI WGS metagenome assembly OJNS01 (sample SAMN01915214, study PRJEB22387) | human gut metagenome | isolation source: stool | host: Homo sapiens | place: USA
AAGTTCTTGAGGGGCTTGAGGCGGTGCGCAAGCGCCCGGGCATGTACATCGGCTCCACCGGCCCCCGCGGCCTGCATCATCTGGTGTATGAGATCGTCGACAACGCGGTCGATGAGGCGCTGGCCGGATACTGCAAGCACGTCGTTGTGACCATCAACGAGGGCAATACCATCACCGTCACCGATGACGGCCGCGGCATCCCCGTCGATATTCAGGCTCAGACCGGCAAGCCCGCACTTGAGGTCGTCTATACCGTTCTGCACGCGGGCGGCAAATTCGGCGGCGGGGGCTATAAAGTCTCCGGCGGTCTGCACGGCGTCGGTGCATCGGTCGTCAACGCGCTTTCCGAGTGGCTGGAGGTCGAGGTCAGTAAGGACGGGAAGATTTATCAAATGAAATTCTCCCGCGGCCATATTACCCAGGAAATGCGCATCATCGGCACCACGGACAAGCACGGCACGAAGGTCACCTTCAAACCCGATCCCGAGATGTTCGACACGCTGGAATATGACTACGAAACCCTCCATACCCGCATGCGCGAGCAGGCATTTCTGAACGCCGGTCTGCATATCACCATCCGCGACGAGCGCATCGAATCCGCCGACAAGCCCGAAAAGGATCGCATGGACTCCATGTGCTACGAGGGAGGCATCCGCGAATTCGTCCGCTGGTATAACCGCCACAAAACGCCGATCCACGAGCAGGTCATCTACATGTCCGGCTCCAAGGGCGACGACACGGCGGAGGTCGCATTGCAGTATAACGACTCGTTCAACTCCAATATCGTTTCCTTCGCAAATGATATCCATACCCCCGAGGGCGGCATGCACGAGGAGGGCTTTAAGCGGGCGCTGACGAATGTGCTCAACGCCTACGGCGTCAAAAAAGGCTACATCAAGGGCGATGATAAGGTCACCGGTGACGATGTACGCGAAGGTCTGACGGCCATCGTTTCCGTCAAGCTGACGGAGGCGCAGTTTGAGGGACAGACAAAGGCCAAACTCGGCAACGCCTCCATGCGCACGCTTGTCAGCAATATCGTCACACAGCAGCTGACGGAATTCTTAGAGGAAAATCCAGCCGTCGGCAAGCTGATTCTCGACAAAGCCATGATGGCCAACCGGGCGCGGGAAGCCGCCAGAAAAGCCCGCGAAGCAATCCGCCGTAAGACGGGCCTTGAATCCGGCCAGATGCCGGATAAGCTGCGCGACTGCAACGACACCGATCCCACGCTCACCGAACTTTATATCGTCGAGGGTGATTCCGCAGGCGGCTCGGCCACACAGGGCCGCGATTCCCGCTTCCAGGCAATCCTCCCCCTCTGGGGAAAGATGCTGAACGTAGAAAAGGCCCGGGCCGACAAGGTATACGGCAACGACAAGCTGCAGCCGGTCATTACCGCGCTCGGCGCCGGCATCGGCGACGAATTCAATCTCGACAAACTGCGCTATCACAAGGTCATCATCATGGCTGATGCTGATGTTGACGGCAGCCACATTCGCACGCTTCTGCTCACATTCTTCTTCCGCTTCATGCGGCCGCTGATCGAACACGGCTATGTCTATTCCGCTGTCCCGCCCCTTTATAAGCTTTCGCGCGGCAAGACGCAGCGTGTGGCGTATTCTGACCCGGAGCGCGATCAGATTTCCGCCGAAATGCGCGCGGACAACCCGAACGCGAAGGTCGATATCTCCCGGTATAAGGGTCTCGGCGAAATGAACCCGCATGAACTGTGGGAAACGACCATGGACCCCACTACGCGGACGCTGCGCCGCATTACGCTCGAGGACGCCGTGCAGGCCGACCAGATCTTCACCGTTCTGATGGGCGAGGACGTCGAGCCGCGCAAGGAATTCATCGAAGAAAACGCGAAATACGTCGTGAATCTGGATATCTGATTCCAGTCAATCTTTTGTAGGGGCCGATGCCCACATCGGCCCTGAATCTGCTGCGATTTCGCCTGAAATTACCGATAAACCGGTGCATCCTGCGCGGGCCGATATGTACCGGCAAGCGGCAGATCACATCCGTAACGCTCCTTCGCCGCAAACGGCTGTGACCGGCATCGGCCCCCCACAAAGGAGAAAGCATAAATGGCACATAAAAAAGATTACAAGCCCGAGGATATCATGTTCCCGGAACAGCGGATTGTGCAGTCGGAACTTGTACATGAGATGAAAAGTTCGTACATCGACTACGCGATGTCCGTCATTGTCGGCCGTGCGCTGCCGGATGTACGAGACGGCTTAAAGCCCGTCCACCGGCGCATTCTCTACGCCATGTACGAGGACGGCCTGACCTCCGACAAGCCGTTTAAGAAATCGGCGACATGTGTCGGCGACGTGCTGGGCCGGTATCATCCGCACGGCGACGCATCGGTCTACGACGCGATGGTCCGTCTGGCGCAGGATTTCTCCATGCGCTATCCGCTCGTTGACGGCCACGGCAACTTCGGTTCCGTTGACGGCGATCCCCCCGCGGCCTACCGTTATACCGAGGCGCGCATGTCGAAGCTTTGCAACGAGATGCTGCGCGACATCGACAAGGAAACCGTTCTGTGGGACCCGAACTTCGATGAATCGAGAAAGGAACCGCGCGTCCTGCCGTCACGCTTCCCGAACCTGCTGGTCAACGGCTCGTCCGGTATTGCCGTCGGCATGGCGACAAATATCCCGCCGCACAACCTGACCGAGGTGATTAACGCCTGCATCTGCATTCTGGAAAACCCGGAAGCAGAACTGGCAGACCTCATGGACTATATCAAGGGTCCGGATTTCCCGACAAAGGGCATCATTATGGGCCGCAGCGGCATCCGCGCCGCGTATGGCACGGGCCGCGGCAAGATCACTGTCCGCGCCCGGACGGAGTTTGAGGAATTCGGACAGAACCGCGAACGCATCATCGTCACAGAACTTCCCTATCAGGTCAACAAACGCCAGCTGATCGCCAACATGGCCGAGCAGGTGCGCGACAAGCGGCTTGAGGGCATTTCCGATATCCGCGACGAAACCGACCGCAACGGCATGCGCGTCGTTATTGAACTGAAAAAGGACGCGAACCCGCAGGTCGTTTTGAACCGGCTGTTTGCCCAGACGCAGATGCAGACCACGTTCGGCGTGACGATGCTTGCGCTGGTCAACAACCAGCAGCAGCCGAAGATTTTGTCCCTGCGGCATATGCTGGATGAATATCTGACCTTCCAGGAAGAGATCATCACGAAGCGGACGCAGTACGATCTCAAAAAAGCGCTCGACCGGCAGCATGTGCTGGAGGGTCTGCTCATTGCCGAGGACAATATCGACGAGGTCATCAAGACCATCCGTGAAAGCTATGACAACGCAAAAGAGCGCCTAATGGAGCGGTTCAATTTGTCCGAGATTCAGGCGCAGGTCGTGCTGGACATGCAGCTTAAGCGGCTGCAGGGACTCGAACGCGAGAAGCTGGAAGCGGAATATGGGGAACTCGAAAAGCGCATTGCGTATTACCGCGAACTGCTGTCCAACGAGGAAATGCTCAAGGGCGTTCTGAAGGACGAATTGACTGCCATCCGCGATAAATACGGCGATGATCGTCTGACTGAAATTCAGGATGTTGAGGACGAGATCGACATTGAAGACCTGATCGAAGAGGAGCAGTGCGTCTTTACGCTTTCCCATGCGGGCTACTGCAAGCGTGTTCCCGCTTCGACCTACCGCAGCCAGAAGCGCGGCGGCAGAGGCGTCACGGGCATGACGACGAAGGAGGAGGACTTCGTAGAGGGCGTGTTTACCGCCTCCACGCATGACTATATCCTCTTCTTCACGAACCTCGGCAAGGTGCACCGCCGCAAGGGCTATCAGATCCCCGAGGCCGGACGCACCGCCAAGGGCACGAATCTGGTCAATATCCTCCCATTTGAGCCGGGCGAGAAGGTCACGGCGGGTATCACCGTGCATGAATTCGACGAGGATTATCTTGTCTTTGTTACCAGAAACGGCACTGTCAAACGGTTGGAACTGGCAAGCCTCAATACCGCGCGCAAAGCCGGAATCCGCGCGCTGACGCTCTCGGAGGGCGATGAACTGATTGCCGTTATGAAGACCGACGGCAAGCAGGATATCATGCTTGCAAGCGCGAACGGCATGGTCATCTGCTTCAACGAAAACGACGTGCGTGTCATGGGCCGCGACGCAGCCGGTGTGCGCGGCATGATGCTGGACGCGGGAGACTATGTGGTCGGCGCGGGCATCGCCTCGAGAGGCAAGCAGCTGCTTTCCGTCACGGAATGCGGCTATGGCAAGCGCACGGAGATCGAATCTTATCTGCGCCTTGGCGAAGACGGCCAGCGCCGTCCGCAAAACCGCGGCGGCAAGGGCCTCAAGGGTTATAACATCACGGCCAAGACCGGCAAAATTGCGGGCGTGGCAATCGTGGACGACGCGGACGATATCATGCTGATTGAAAACGGCGGCGTGCTCATCCGCATGGCGGCGGCAGATATCAATGTCTACGGCCGTGACACGCAGGGCGTCATTCTCATGCGCCTTGAATCCGGCAGCCGCGTTATTTCCGTGGACCGCGTGGACCGGGAGCCGGAAGAGCCCGCGGAGAACGAAGAGGCATGAAGACCGTCACCATCTACACCGATGGGGCCTGCTCCGGCAATCCCGGCCCCGGCGGCTGGTGCGCGATTCTGGAGTATAACGGACACGAGAAACTGATCTCCGGCGGCGAAGCGCGCACCACGAACAACCGCATGGAACTCACCGCAGTCATACAGGCCCTGCTTGCTCTGCGCGAGCCGTGTGTTGTAGAACTTTATTCCGACTCCAAATACGTTATTGATGCATTGGAAAAGGGCTGGGCATGGGGCTGGCGGAAAAAGGGCTGGGTCAAGTCTGACAAAAAGCCTGCTCTGAACCCCGACCTCTGGGAATTGCTCCTCGGCCTCGTGAGCCAGCACGAGATGCACTATCACTGGGTCAAGGGCCACGAGGAAAACGAAAAAAACAACCGCTGCGACGAGCAGGCGGTTCTGGAGAGCCGGAAATTCAAAGCATGAGGACGCGCCGCCTGTTACGGTATTCCAAATTTGTAGGTAGTTGCGTTTGAATGGCCGCGGTAAATCAGCCTTGCATTCAAAAATTGCAGGGCAGTACGAATTCGCCGCAGTCCCACAAAAGCCTCCCCTTGCCGCGCTCTGCGCGGTAAGGGGAGGTGGCATTTGCGTCAGCAAATGACGGAGGGGATTTGTTTTAGATTTCAGAGTGCGCTGTAAGTTGCAGCACGCGAATCCCCTCAGGCGCTTCGCGCCAATTTCCCTTGGGCACAAGGAAAGCCTTTGGTGCGTCAGAAATTTTGAACTCTTTCAAATATCGCGGAAAAAAATACCCGCAGGAGGCTCAGCCTTCTGCGGGTCGGTTTGTTTATAGCGGAGTTTTTTTGATTTTTGCAAACGCGCGGGGATATTTGAGCGGTGTGGACTTGATTTTACGGATCACAACGGCCTTGTGTACGGCATCCTGAATGGGATATTCGTACACGCGCTCGATCGTTCCGCCAAGCAGCGCCACGGCGCGCTTTGCCTCTTCCATTTCCTCGCCTGCCAGCGCACCCTTCATCGCCAGGAACGCGCCGCCCACCTTTACATACGGCAGGCAGAGTTCCGACAGGATATTCAGCCGCGCCACGGCGCGGGACGTCGCAATGTCATACTGCTCCCGGCAGGTCTGGACAAATTCTTCTGCCCGGGCAGTAACAACCTCGGCTTCTACGCCAAGCTGCGGCAGAATCTCCCGCAGCCATGTCATGCGCTTGGCCAGAGAATCCAGAAGCGTCAGTCTGATCGACGGCTCCGTAATTTTCAGCGGGACGCCGGGAAAGCCCGCGCCGCAGCCAACATCGATCACGCGCTTGCCGGAAAAGTCCTCTGCCTGCAAAAGTGCGATGCAGTCGAGAAAATGCAGTTCGGCCACGGCCTGCGGCTCAGTGATGGCTGTGAGGTTCATGACTTTGTTCTTTTCAATCAGCGCCTGCCCGAATGCGCAGAGCGTGTCGATCTGCTCCGGCGCCAAGCCGGAGCGCGCTTCCAGTACTGCTCTCATTTGTCCGCCTTTCGGATATACAGCACGCCAAGGGTCCCCGGTCCGCAGTGGCTGCTGACGGTGCAGCCGGCACGCGTGACGCAGATCTCCTCAAACGGCTGTAACTTTTGCACAGTTTCCACAGCCTTTTGCACCGTTTCTTCCGACACGCCGGAGTGCGTGATGAACACGCGGCGCAGTTCCAGATCGCTGCGGTTTCCAATTTTGTCGGTGATATACTCGCAGACGCATTTGTCAAAGCTGCCGCGATATTTTTTGCCGACGCCCATTTTGCCGTCCTTGACCTCAATGCACGGGCGAAGCTTTAAAAGATTTGCGCCCAGAAGCGTCACGGCGGAGCAGCGGCCGCCCTTTTTCATGTAATCCAGCCGGTCAAGAATGAAGCTGGCTTCCACACGGCCTGTCAGATCGTGCAGCGCCGCAACAATATCGTCCGGCTCCATGCCTTCGCGCGCCATGCGCTCGGCTTCCAACACAACAAGTCCATGACCTGTGGATAAATTTCTGGAATCGACGACGTATACGTTGTCAAAATCCGCCGCTGCCAGTTTCGCGTTCTGATAGCAGCAGGAAAAATCCAGAGAGATACAGACGTGGATGACGAAGTCGTTTTTTTCAGACAACTCTGTAAACGCGCGGACATAATCGGCCAGATTGACCGCCGCTGTCTGCGGCAGACTTCCGCCGGCAGAGACGTGCGCATAGATATCATCGGGCTTGACGTCCACGCCGTCGCGCAGCGTCTTGCCGTCCATGCTCACATAGAGGGGCAGCAGGCGGATATTGTACCGTTCCAGCTGCTCCGGGCTGAGATCACAGGTAGAGTCAGACGTGATCTGATAACGCATAGAGAGTTCCTTCCTTTTTTTCATCTGCATCCATTAAGGACGCGCGTGTGGTAACCGATGGTTCAATACGTCTGCGGTTACCTTGGCGCAGTGCGCGGAAAAAATCGCGCAGCGCCTGTGAACATTCCGCTTCCAGTATGCCGCCGCTGACCTCCGGCTGAAAACAGCCTGGCAGATGCAGCAGATCGACAAGACTTCCCGCCGCGCCGGATTTTGGATCACACGCGCCGAAGACGACGCGCGGCAGATGCGCGTTTAAAATCGCACCGGCACACATGGGGCATGGCTCCAGCGTCACATACAGCGTACACTGCCACAGCCGCCAGCCGCCAAGCGTCCGGCAGGCTTCGCCGATGGCCTCCAGTTCTGCGTGGGCCAGCGCCGTTTTTCCTTTTTCACGCCGGTTGCGGCCATGGCCGACAATGCGGTCTTCCAGTGTAATCACACACCCCACCGGAACCTCACCGTCCGCTGCCGCTTCCTGTGCAAGCAGGAGCGCTTCGCGCATCATTGCCTCATCCAAGTCCGTACACACACCTCCACGGCAAGAGTCATTCTATCATACCCGAAAATGGAAGATTCGTCAACACCCGCTGTGCGGCGCTTTCCTTGGGAAAACAGGCTTTTTGCTTGCTTTTAACAGGCGGACGCGATATACTGAATATATCAGGCAGCGACGCTGCAAAGAATGGATGGAAGAAAGGATCACGACGGTATGAGTACTGTATATCAGAATCTGACCCCCGCACAGCTGCGCGAGGAATACGCAGCAGTCAAGGCGCAGTTCGACGCGCTGAAGGCGAAGGAACTGAAACTCAACATGGCAAGAGGCAAGCCCGGCAAGGAGCAGCTTGATCTCGTCTCCGATATCCTCAGCATCCTCAAGACCCCGGAGGACTGCATGTCCAACGGCGTCGATGCCCGCAACTACGGCGAACTGTCCGGCCTCAAGGAAGCAAAGGAATACTGGGCGGATGTGCTCGGCTGCAAGAGCGAAGAGTGCTTCATCGGCGGCAACGCATCGCTGACGCTCATGTACGATCTGGTCAGCAAGGGCTATACGCACGGTCTTGCACGTTCGGAAAAGCCGTGGTGCAAGCTGGATACCGTCAAGTGGCTCTGCCCGGCGCCCGGCTACGACCGCCATTTTAAAATCACCGAATCGTTCGGCTTTGAACTCATTACAATTCCCATGACCCCCACCGGCCCCGACATGGACAAGGTCGAAGAAGCGGTCAAGGACCCGGCTGTCAAGGGCATGTGGTGCGTGCCGAAATACTCCAACCCCGACGGCATCGTCTATTCCGACGAGACGATCGCGCGCATCGCGGCTTTGAAGCCCGCCGCGCCCGATTTTGCCCTCATGTGGGATAACGCCTACTGCATCCACGAGTTTGACGGTGAGTTTGTCCCCTTCCGGGATATCCTGACGCTCTGCCGCGAGGCGGGAAACGACGGCATGGTCTATGAATTTGCCTCCACGTCCAAGGTCACGCTCCCCGGCGCGGGCTTCTCCGTTATGGCTACGAGCGAGGCCAATCAGGCGTATCTGCAAAAACTCATCGGCATCCAGACCATTTCCTATGACAAGGTCAACTCTCTGCGCCATGTGCGCTTTTTAAAGGACAAGGCCCACACGCTGGAACTTATGAAGAAGCACGCAGCCATTCTGAACCCGAAGTTCCAGTGCGTTCTGCGCCATCTGGACACTGAGATCGCGCCGCTCGGCATTGCGTCCTGGCAGCGGCCGAAAGGCGGTTATTTCGTCTCGGTCAACACGGCCCCGGGGCTTGCCAAGCGCACGCTGGCACTGTGCAAGGAAGCCGGTGTCGTCATGACCGGTGCGGGCGCGACGTTCCCCTATGGCCGCGACCCGCAGGACAGCAACATCCGTATTGCCCCCAGCTTTGCCAGCGCCGAGGAGATCGAACCTGCGGCCCGGCTGTTTACCATCTGCGTGCGGCTTGCCACACTGGAAAAGCTGGCGGCTACCCGCTTTGCATCCGAAACCGCCCTTGGCGCGGAGCGCATCGCCTGAATTTCCGCTCCTTGGCAGTTTTGCACAAACACCGTTCCTTTCCCTCACCATCAAAACCGCACAGAACCGCAAGATTTGTTTGAAATCAAGAACTTTTCCGCATTTTTGGTCATTAAATTCAGCAATTAGCTCAATTTTCAGTGTGCTTTATTGTGCATCATGCACAGTATTTTTAATCTGTCAGAATTACGGAATATCCAAAAGGCAGAATGTGCGGCAAGGGACTTACAAATGGCGGGGAATGGTGGTATTATGGCGGCATAAAGAACGCAGCAAGGAGGGTGCGGAAACGGAACATCGCCGTTTCCCCCTTTCTGTTTTTCTCCTTGGTGCGCTTTTTATCAGATAAATTCAAAACATAAAGCCAGCCCGGCGCACAAGCTGCCCCGCTGGCCAGAGGAGGCGGAATAATGAACGAACTGACCGCCGCCTTAAAAGAGGAGCTTAACGTTGATACGGCGTTTACCCTTCCCATTTTTGGCGGCATCGACATCCCGGAATCCATCGCGGTAAGCTGGGGCATCATGGCGTTTTTGGTGATCGTTTCGATTTTGCTCACACGCAATCTCAAGGTCAATCATATCAGCAAGCGCCAGGCCATCCTGGAAACCGCTGTGGTAACCATGGATAACTTCTTCAAAGATCTGCTGGGCGAAGCCGGCAAACAGTATGTGCCGTACCTGATCACGGTTGCACTGTACATTGCCTGCTCCAACCTGATCGGCATCATTGGTCTCAAGCCCCCCACAAAGGACCTGAATGTTACCGCAGCGCTGGCTATTATGAGCATTGTGCTGATCGAATATTCCGGCATCCATGCAAAGGGCGGCAAGCGATTTGTACACAGCCTGGCGGAACCCATTGCCCTGATGACCCCCATGAACATTCTGGAAATCGCCATCCGGCCAACCAGCCTGTGCATGCGTTTGTTCGGCAACGTTCTGGGCGCATTTGTCATCATGGAACTCATCAAACTGGTGGTTCCGGTTTTTGTCCCCGCAATTTTCAGCCTGTATTTTGATTTGTTTGACGGTCTGATCCAAACCTATGTGTTTGTCTTCCTGACCTCCCTGTTCATGAAAGAAACGATGGAATGACCTGCGTTTTCTTTCCCACTTTTACATTATTATAAAAAGGAGTAATTTATTATGGCAAGTTTGGTAGCTTTGGGCGCTGGCATCGCAGCACTGACCGGCATTGGCGCCGGCATCGGCATTGGCATTGCAACCGGTAAGGCAGCGGAGGCCATCAGCCGCCAGCCGGAAGCTGAAAGCAAGATCAGCAAGAACCTGCTGCTGGGCGCCGCCCTGGCAGAAGGCACCGCCATTTTCGGCTTCGTTGTTGCCCTGCTCATCATCCTGTTCCTGGGCTGATAACGGAGGCATAAACGATGCTGACACTGAATTTGAATATTCTGTGGACGGTCGTCAACATTCTGATTCTGTTTGTTCTGCTGCGCAAGTTTTTGTACCGTCCCGTTATGAACGTGATTGAGCAGCGCCAGAAGCAGATCGATGATGCGATCGCCGATGCAGAAGGCAAAAAGAACGACGCACAGGCTGTTTTGGCACAGGCGCAGGATAAACTGCAGAATGTGGATACCGAAGCTGCCCAGCGCCGCGAAGCCTACGAAAAACAGGCTGAAAAAGAGAAAGAACAGCTTTTGCAGGACGCCCAGCGCCAGGCAGATGCGATTGTGGCCGAAGGCAAAGCCGCTGCCGAAGCAGAGCATGCCCGCCGCCTGCGCGATGCCAATGCTGAAACTTCCGCCCTGGCCCGCGATATGTGTGAAAAGCTGCTGGCGCGCAACCTGACGCAGCAGGACGATGCACGCCTGCTGGATGACCTGCTGCAGAAAGCGGGGGACAGCAATGGCAAGTGAATTCAGCCGCGAATTTTTCTCCGCCAACCGCATTGTAAAGGCCGACCTGCACTGCGCCCGCCAGCCGCGGGAACAGGACCTTGATAAGATCAAGGCCGAGCTGAAATCCCTGTACGATGCAACCGAAGCCCTCCTGGATGTCAGCGTGGATGAAAGCCTGCTTTCCGGCTATGTATTGCAGGTGGGCGACCGTGTGTTTGATAACTCCGGCCGCCATGCCCTGGACCAGATGACCGGCGACAAGCCCGACCTGGCCACCTTGAAGACCCGCGTGGAGGACTACAAGCCCGCCGCCAACACCGCCGAGGGAGGCACGGTTGTGTCCGCTGCCGACGGCATTGTTACCGTTGAAGGCATGGACCGCGCCGTGTACGGCGAGATTGTCACCTTTGAAAACGGTGCCAAGGGCATGGTGGAAAGTGTTGAGCCTTCCCACCTGGGCATTATGCTGTTTGATGGTGCCGAATCCGTCGGCGTGGGCACCTTGGTGACCCGTACCGGCAAGCGCGCCGGTATCCCCGTCGGCGAAGCTTTCCTGGGCCGCGTCATCAACCCGCTGGGCGAGCCCATCGACGGCAAGGGTGCCATCGAAGCCGTTGGTTACAACCCCATCGAGAAGCAGGCCCCCGGCATTCTGGAGCGCCAGAGCGTGGACACCCCGCTTCACACCGGCATCCTGGCCATCGACTCCATGTTCCCCATCGGCCGCGGCCAGCGTGAGCTGATCATCGGCGACC
>OJNS01001543.1_pt1 | contig 11550 bp, 11 predicted proteins | sample 1597911 | NCBI WGS metagenome assembly OJNS01 (sample SAMN01915214, study PRJEB22387) | human gut metagenome | isolation source: stool | host: Homo sapiens | place: USA
CGATCTTGTAATGACAAATTCGAAGGTCCTTTCTTCTCCCGGCTGAAGTTCTTCCCAGGCTCCGATAGATCCGATCTTTTCTCTTCTTTTCAGGAAACTGAAATTATGAAATTGTGCAAATTCACATCCCACACTGTCAGATACGGTCTCTTTTTCCAAAAGTCCATCACTGGTAAAGTCATCCCAGAAATCCTGTATTCCATCTACCCATTCGCCGTCAAACCACTGAGTTTTATAGGTTACATTGGATCCACTGGTCAGAATCGCCATATTTCCATACCGTAAATGATCCTCTTTCAAATGTTCGGGTGAATAATACAAGCCCTTCACATCATCAAATTCCCGATATTCATTTTTTACGCTGTCAGCCAGCTTCAGGTTCTCAATAACATCATATCCCTCAAACCCGGATGCATTGGGAAGCGTACCTACCAGGCTTACTTTGGTCGGACAGTCTGCAATATTTTTCACCGTGTATCGGATAATTGCACAGGGAATACTGGAATCATCTGTATTTAAAGGAATAAACGGTGTATATGCTTCCATTGACACTTTTACGGGCAATTCGGAATCTTTGAAATTCACCCTTGCAAAAGGATATTCACAAATCAGTTCGGAATCTTCCATTCTTGGCAGATTTACTAATTCAGCCTGAAGATATCCGTGTGAGCTGGTATATGGCGGAACCATTCTCGATTCCAGAATTTTCGATATAGGTTTTTCCAGTTCTTTGTTCTCCGTACGAATTGCAAAAAAGGAAAGCGGAAATTTCGTATTCTTGGAAGGCCAGTTAAAAATTTCCCAGTCCAGGAACTTTCCTCTTGAATTTACAGAAAAATTACCTGTTCCGATTCCGCCCAACAGAAAACGAACTTCCGTTGCATCCCGCTTAAAGACCCGCGGTGTTCTGTCAAATAATTTCTCTTTTGAAAATGTCTTTTTCATCTTCTCCTCCTTTTAGTTGTTCGGTTGTTCGAATAACTTGTTTTATTTTTTAACTCTCTGCTTTTGCAGAGAGTTTTTTTATTTAATCTTGTTTGTTCGAATAACTTATGCTATGATATTAGCATAACAAAAATATATTGTCAATCACTTTTCAAAATGTGGGGGATTTTATGAACACCAGAACACCAAAATACATGCTTATAAAAAATGAATTTGTCCAGAAAATCGAAAGCGGATATTATCGTCCCGGCGATCTCATCCCTTCCGATAATGAATTAATGCGTACTTTAAATGTAAGTAAAAGCACTATTACACAAGCCCTGAAATGTCTGGAAGCTGAAGGATATATTATACGGCAGCAAGGAAAAGGCACTTTTGTAGCAGACCGCTCCAAAGATAAAATAAACCTATCTATTTATTTATGTCCTATGGAAGATAATGAGAAACATTTTTGGATCTCTCTGATCGAACAGTTTAATCTGACATCTTCCGGTTTTTTTGTAACACCGACTTTTCTCATCAACGATAAGGCTCCTCTGCGTGACTCGCTGTTGCAAAGCTTTACCAGTGGAAATGCACCGGATATTCTGTCCCTGGACGGTCCTGATGTCCCCTATTGGGCATATATGAATTCTCTGCTGCCGTTTGATGGATATATGGATTCGTCTTTCCTATCCTCTTTTCTGTCTCCCATTGTGACACAGGGAACCTATCAGGGAAAACTATATCATCTGGGTTATACGGAATCCACTTTATGTATTCTGTATAACAAGGAATTGTTCCATTCCCTTGGTATCCGCATTCCGACTTCTGCGGAAGATGCCTGGAGCTGGGATGAGTTTCTGAATGTCTGCCATACAATACAGACCAAAACTTCTTTTCCCTATCCTTTGCTTATGGACTCCGGACGCGGTCTTTCTCCAAAATCCGGAGAATGGAACAGCTACGCCGGATTGCCATTTATCGTGCAGAACAACGGCAGCTTTTTTAACGATACGCTGACGGCAACCTCTGGATATATTAACTCTCCGGCTTCCGTCGCTGCTATGAATTGGCTGGGCGAATTATTTCATAAATATCATTATACCCACGTAGAGGATCTCAGTGCCGATTTTCCTGAAAACTTTGCCATGAGTCTTTCACTGCCCAGTGCCTATTTTCAATCGCAAAAAAGGAACAGTAATATCGGCATAATCCCTCTTCCCCATGGTATAAAAGCAGCTTCTCCCCATGGAAGCTGGGGATTATGCATGTCCAGACAGACACAATATCCCAGGGAATGTTGTGAATTTATCCGTTATGTTTTCAGTCTGCAGAACCAGTTGAAGATCAGTCAGTTAACGGGTATTCCTGTTTTAAAAGAGATTTATGACGTAATGGACAGCTTTCAGGCTGGTTCCGGCAACAGCAATATTTTATTTTCACAATTACGGAACACCTCTTTTACCAGACCGCAGACCCCCGCATATCCTTTCTTCAGTAAGCAGTTTTCCTATGCGTTTTATAATATTGCCATGGGTGCTGATGCACAAGAAGAAATGAATCACCTGGCGCAGCAGGTAGACGATCATCTTTACCGGCATAATTACTATCAACAAAGCTAATAATTTAGGCTAAGGATAAATAAAATCATTTACCCTTAGCCTATTTCCTTACATATACAGTTTTGACATTTCCTCTTCCAGTCCCCACCGCTTACAGTTCTCTGCCAACTGCGCCAGTGAATATCTGAGGTAATCCATGGGCTGTTCCTTCGTGATCTCTACTGCAAAACGAAGATTTTTATAAGTGTTCTTCATTCCCCAGATCACATCCTCCCAAGGAGTTCCCTCCGGGATTCCTTTCACACTTTCATCTGCATAGACCACATTTTTGGCTCCCGCCTGATACAGAAGATCGAAATAGGCTTTCATTTCCACTTCGTTCAGCTTCTCGTGAATAAAAATAAGCCCTTCTCCGTATCCCGTAAATGATGCCTTGCCAAGATACCGGCACAGCATCTGCTTTAGCATCTTTTCCGCACAGGTATAGTCGCTGACTCTTCCCAATACGATCGGAGAAAAACCAATAGAATTAGCCGGAAGAGCGTAAAGCATGCCTTCGCACTCTTTTCCGGCTGTTATCATTTTCCCTGTTTTCTCAAAAATCACCAGGGATTTCTCATCATATTTTACTTTCTGCTTATAATCATAGATCTTAATGTCTGCACAAAGCTCTGAAGGGGTAAACTTTTCCATCCCGGTACCTCCGTTCGTTTCCGGAAATAAGTATACCTCTTTTGCCCTGTCAGTTCAATCCGGTTCTTTTACCTGGGAATCCGAATCTCTTCTGCAAAGAAATAAGTGCGATAGAGATAGCACAGTTCCTTCTCTGTGATGTAAAAGCCGTAATCGGCATTAAAATTTTCTTCATTTTCTTCTTCAATAGAGCCTGCTGCCCGGATCTCGTCCCAGGTCTTCCCCAAAACTTCTTCCGGGGTGACTTCTTCGCCGGTGGCAACGGAGATCGTCACGGGTATGTAATAGGATAATGGATGCGCTGCTCCTGCATAATAAACCGTGTCATTAAAATGCAGGCTGACATACTCGTCATCCGCTAAAGTAATGCCATTGAATACTAGATAATTATCATCGTATCGCTGTCCCTCGGAAAGAGTTTCATCCACTAACTCATACGCTCCGGTGTGATTCTCCCCTTCCTCCTCATACTGGGTTCTGTAATTCTCATACATCTGCTGCAGATAATCATTCACTTTGGCATACTTCTCATCGGAAAAAAAGAACTCATCCATTTCGTAGTAATAGGTCTTTTTCTCATCGTCATTGTAGAAGTCTTTCACAGTGTTGGAACATTCCCCGTAGTCTTCCCAGGAAAGCCACGCATCCTCATCTTCGTAGGAAGGACCTGTTGTGGATGCCGCTGTATCGGAAATTGTCTCCGTAGATGCCGTCGCTTCCATGGCTCCACCAGTCTCTGAAGTGCTCTCTTCCGTTACCGCAGCCTCTGCGGATACGATAACCTCTGAACTACTACTCCCTCCCATCGGATCACTCCCCTGTACTCCGCAGGCAGACAACCCCAGTGCCATAACTCCTGTGATAAAAATTAATTTGCTCCTCATTTTGTATCTCTCCTTATGTATTTATTGTAACCGAACGCTTCCCCCGTCCATTACAAGCATAAGCTTAACATATTATAATATCATAGTTGCATCACGTGCAACTCTTCCGATTTATTATTCAATTATCATTTCATAAAAAACGCAGAAATGTATAAACATGAATTACACATCCACGCGTTTTTTCCGGTAATAATTCTCAGGCCTCTTGGGATTTTTCTTTTCCCTCAATAATCGTCTTTACCTCTTCTATTGTTTTATCTGTTGCAGATGCAATCAGTTCTATTGAAAGACCGTTTTTATACATTTTTGTAATGAGTCCTGCCTCACCCTCTGCACGCCCAATTGCGATACCTTCTTCCTTAACTCCCTGGCTCAAATTACACATAGTACTCATATCCTTTCTGAAATTCTCTTCTAATGGAATATCATATTCCTTTCCAATAATATCCAGCTTCTCGTCCACTGTAAGCTCTCTGGACAATAATGCTCCCAGCAGACGATGCAGCTCGTAGGTCTCATCATGCTCCGGCAGTTCCTTCGCAAGACCTATCATAATGATATTCAACAGATCCAGATTACCTTTCCATTCATAAGAACCGATCAGGTCTTCTTTGGTCAGATGAATATGGCTCATGGTGTTTTCCTCCATATTCATACAAATCCAAATAGAATAGACACTCTTAATGTCATCGTAACTCGAATTCTCGAAATCCCGTTCCTTCTGGGAAGAAACCAGTCTGCTTACATAGAATACTGCCCGGTTCAGGATCTCATAGTCGCTAGGTTCGTCCTTTTGCGCTTCCACATTGATGATGATCTGCGAAAGGCCATCCTTCATCCGCACATAAAATACAATGTCAAAACGCACCAGGCCTTCGTTCAGTTCCTGATTCTCTGTATTAAAACCAACAAGGCGTTGACCATTCTGAAAATGCACCGCATTCGTCAGTCCCGGCTCCACCGGCACGGCGCTGATATAAGGAAGTCCCTCTATCAGTGCTGCTACCTCGAGCGGATCCATCCCCTTAAATTCCTCCACGGTCTTCACCAGGATCCGCGCCAAGATGATCTTATGTGCTATCAGGCGTTTTGCGCTGTTATCGTATTGGGCGTCTCTGTCTGTTGCCATTACTGCACTCTTTAATTCCGTATTCAATGGTTTCCTCCTTTTGTGTCAGGTAATTATAGATACCGCCGAAAATAAAAGGATTTCGCCATATCTACATTATAACTTACCTGTTTTTCTGATACAACTGATTTTCTTTCTGTGTGGGTTTTCCTCTTCCCTTCTTCCTGGTTCTATGATTTAGGGAATCGGATGGGACATCAGCTTTCGCTGACATAGAAATTTTCATAAGTGAAATGTACTTATACGCAAAGTATAACTTATAATTCCTAATAAGGCAATAAATATATTTTAATATCTAAATAAAATTGTCTTTTAAGTGTAATAGTATAATTACCCCTTAAAAGACAATTCTATAAATCGGAAGTTATCATACCGCCTTTATTATTTTCTCTACATCTTTTTTTCTTGATAGCCATATAACTTTATCATCATATCTATCTAAAATACTTCTTATTTCTTTCAGATTTTTATTCTGAAAAGTTTCAGTCCATTTCAAAAGGTTATAGACTGATTTCAAAGTTTCTCTTTTTCCTTTTTGTATTCCCAATATTCTTTTTATAGAGCGCATAATAATTCTACTTTTATATAAATAACCAGGCATATCTAAAACATATATTTTATCAGCTTCATCAAAACTTTGCTGTACCCAGGCATAATATACACCCTCAATTATCCATTCATCATTATGATATAATATTTCTTGTAATAACGCTTTTCGTTCATCAAGCGTTCTCTTTTTGCCATATTCTTTGGCGTTATTATCCCATTGAATATCATCTAAGTCGAAATAGGAAATATTATACTTTTTTGAAAGTGCATTTGCTAAATAGGTTTTTCCAGAACCACTGCAGCCAATAATATGTATTTTCATAAGTCAGTATTCTCCACAAACTGGATTTTACTACGGTGATTTCTTATTAAATAATCCGGTTATCTACTTCGATATTATTTCAACAGTCGGCGATATGCTCTCCAACCCGAGTTCGCTATCTTCCGCAACTCTATAATTAGTAACATCTATTGAATACATATAATCCGAAATATCTGGATTTTCCTCATCAGCCGGAAGTTCAACTTCAAATGTCTTGAACTCGAACACATAAACCGTTCCTTCAACAAGCTTTCCTGTCATATCTTCCTGAAAGCGAAGTAAAAATGGTTTATCCTGAAAGAAGTGAACTACGGCAATCGTTTTTCCCGGAAGCGCACAGTAATCCGGCAAGAGTTGCTCAACGGTAGCTGTAAAAGATCCCGAAAACTGTGCATAGCACTTTTGGGGGTCAGTCATTTGCTGCGTATCTAAACTTTGATCATTATTTCCACAACCAGCCAATGAAAAAACCAACACAAGACAAAGAACCATTGCAATAATCTTTTTCATACTGTTTCCTCCCTCAAATTCCGATTTAGTTCAATTCACTTTTATCATATAAAAAAGCCTCCCTTTCAAATATTATTATATCCAAAAGGGAGAGCTTTTTCCATTAATATTTTACTATTTTTCCACCTGCGCTGCCGTTTTCCCGGTATACTGCACGGCAATGCGGTTCTCGGGATGGGCGTCCGTCAGGTACAGCACACACAGGAAGATCCATTCTAAAGGTTTCATGATAAAATACACCAGATCCGCCGTGTATTTACTGTGGATCAGTCTCGCCACAGGGAACCCGTAAGTGTCATAAAAATGACGCAGCGCCCGGTGGAAGCCGGGAGTCCGTTCTTCCAACACCTGTTCAAAAGCGTTCGCAATGCACAGCTGACGGTTTACAATGACTTCATGCCCATGCCGCCTCCCCAGACGGATGGGCTTTACGACCTTTTTATGACCGCCGGCAGCTACCGTGCATAGATAATGTTCATCATACATGACATTCTGCGGTGCCTGCCTGAGAGACAGATTCCAGTCGCTGGTCTCCGTGAATGCTTTAATCACAGAATCCGGTGCCTGCCCAAACAGCATGAGGATTGCGATCAGGATCCCCAACAGTGGGAACATCAATACCAGTCCCAGCACCGGCCACCATGCAGCCTTCCGCAATATGCTGTCACACCAACGCAGCATGGGATTCTGATAAATCTTCCCCGTCCCAAAGTGTTCCGCCTCCGCATTCTGCATCAGTGCATTCCACTCCCGTATTTTCTTCAGAAGCAGTCGCACCACTAGCAGCACACAGCACAGTGGAAATAATAACAAATATCCATCAAGCAAAATCGTCGGCTTGAATATCTGTACTGTGAACAGGATCAGTTCTAACAATCCCAGGTACATTGCGGAAATCGACAGGACTGTCACAAGGGGCGGCAGCTTCCGAAGCGGAATACTCTGCAGAATCTCATACCCTATAAATGCCAGCAGCAGGAGTACTATAAAAGTAACCATGGAACCACTGTAAATCGGTGTATGTTGATTGGAATTGCTTAACTGCGTCTGCCAGTCAGCGGATGTCACATCCCTAATCAACCCCAAATAACAAATTTCATAGAATCCGCCCAGCCAAAATACATGCTGGTCAAACAGCCAGGCTCCCTTCACCGGACGTTCCCATGCTTCACTGATCAGGCAGATTCCTTCGCTGATCGTCAGCACCACAGGAAATACCAGTACCGCTCCCATTAAAATTGCCCAAGTAAACATTTCTGTAAAAGCCTTAATGATCTCCCATACATAATCTCTTTGCTCATAATGAATAACAGAGGCTATGATCATAAAAAGCGCATAGCCCAGTCCGATAAATATAGAAATCAGCCATGCAAGCAACACCGGATGCTTTTTATAAAACTTTATTTTTTCCGTATTCATTTCTTTATTTTCCATCGATTCTCGCCTCTATCTGTTTCCGCATCATATATCTGGAAATATTAAATGTCCGCAGAGATGTCTGCTCCAGACGCTTCTTATTATGGTTCAGGTAATAATATCCGAATCCCTTCGGCTGATAACTCCCCCACCACTGAGCCTGCGTATCCTCGCTCATAATATCCGTAGGGTTCTCCAGTTCATAGGCGCCAAAATCATACCCAAGACTCTCCATATAAGGAATAATGACCGGTGCCGCATCCGCACTGAGATCACTCAGATAAGAGAAGTCTCCGCCGGGTGCATTGGCAATATTCACTCTGGCTATAATATAGTCGGGATGGCTGAAGGACAATGCCAGGTACAGAACTGTCACCATCACGACACCATAGCGGAACAGAGGGAAGCTTTCCCTGTAAATGTTGATCAGTACTCCGATAAACATGACGAATAATACCGCCAGCATCCACAATACGAAGATCCGCAGGAAAGTCAGATAATAATACCGGATATAAATGATCATTCGCATTACGCTGGACGCGATCATGATAAAAGTACATAATGACATAATCGTCATAATTACTTTCAGTACCCTACTCTCCCTAAAAAAGCTTAGGCACACCAATACCAGGATCAGGTTCAGAATGCTGACAGCCAACAGCTGGAAGAAGCCCTCTCTTGCGTACTGTGCATAGGTATAGCCCTCCGGCAGCTGCATTTTCCCCAAGAACAATCCGAAGATCTGAATACCGGAAAACAACAGATACAAAAGTGACAGCAATGACATAATCGTAATTGCCAGTACCGGCTCACCCTTTCTGCGATCCTTCACTTCTTCCGGGATGCTTCTCTTACACAGATAAGAAGTCAGTGCATAGGAAGTAAAGAACAGAAATGTTACCCGGATGACTACGTTGAATATATTGCCCGGGCGGATCCAGTTCATGAAATCCGTTGTCATCTTACGGAATACCGCATCGGCAGAGCTTAACAGTCCGGCAGCGATCAGCACAATCGGCAGTGCGATCACTACTCCCAGCAGCCCATACCATACCTTCTTATTTACTTTTCCCTTTTCACGAAAATAGGCTTTGCCATCGGAAAATGGCTTCCCCAGTTCCCCAAAACTCATAACCACCAATTGGCAGATGCTCCCCACATATTTCCCAAGCTTCCACTTTTTCGTATCAAAATATTGATTCAGCAGCAGACACATTACCAGCAAAAAGACCGCCAGCTTATTCAGGCTGATGATTGCCCATCCGTCCGTGCAGAAGGTGGATATCCCCAGCAGCAGAATGCTGATCATGTAAAAGGTGCTTCCTTTTTTCAAGGTAATCTCCAGTTTTGACAGCGAGAAGACAAAATACAGTAAAGTGCCTGCGAGAAAAAAAGGGAAGGTGATTCCCGATCCGTTATGAAACATGCAAAACGCATAGAACACGGCATAGAGAAACGTCACCGGTCCAAAGAAATTAAAATGTTCCTTCATGCGCTTTGTCTCCGCAGTCTCTGTCTTTTCTACCACCCGGACTACATTCTGCCCGGATATCTGTCCCTGATTTGCTGAAGTTGTTTCCTGTACTACTGTATTTTCCTGCATTGTGATCTCCCCCTTTCAGGATTTAATTGTTTTTCTCTTCTTTTGAATCTTCCACATATTCCAGAATGTCTCCGGGCTGACAATGCAGCACCTCGCAGATGGATTCCAGCGTAGAGAAACGTATGGCTTTTGCTTTATTATTTTTCAGGATGGACAGATTGGCCTGGGTCAGATCCACCTGATTCGCCAGTTCCGTCAGGCTGATCTTCCGCTTTGCCATCATTACATCCAGATTTACAATGATTCCCATAATAGATGCCTTTCTAATTTTGAATTTCCGTTCAGCCGGCGTCATTTACATAGTCGCGTATCACACGCTCTATCACTTCGTGACTGAATTTTTAGATCGTTAAGTCGTTTTCTTCCTTGTAGCGCACGGCTTCTTCAAATACCATTGCCAGCACTTTGCTGAACATGCCTGCAATGATAAATACCAAAATGATCACCAGCATGGCAATGGTCAGGTACACCACACATCTTACAGCGCTCATGGCCGCGATGAAAAAGCTTAAGTCTCCCATTCTCCTAAGGCTCGCCACATTTTCCGGTACAAAGCAGTTCTCCGCAAGCACCGTGCCAAACATCTTGCGCAGTTCATTGATCAACAATAACGCCAGCACACCCAGGATGGCGAATATGATCACCGCCGGAAGGTAATGCTCCTCCACCGCCTCCAGATATTTTCCTATATATTTGAGACTAAGCGGCAGACTTATCGTCACCAGGATTCCCGCATAGAACATGAAATCCAGCAGGTACTTTGTCCCCTTCGCCAAAGATAACTTTTTCTCCCGCAGCTCCTTTTCCGACAACTCTCTCTTCTCCATAATGAATACCTCTTTCCTTCTTGGTATCCTTAACATATCACTCTATGATACGAATGTCAATATAAAATTATTGATAATCGATAAATTTATATTGAATAGCAGCATCAAAAAAAGCTCCGGGCACAATCTTTTTCTGTGCCAGAAGCTTTTTTCCTAACGCTTTTTCCCGAAGTTTTTTCGCTTTCTCGTAATTATTCTATTGTGATAGTGTACTCCTTGCGGAATACCTCTCCTGCCTGCAGGGTATTACTGTACTCCCGTTGCTCTAAACTGCCGTCAAAGGTCGTCTTGTCGCATCTGCCATACCATGGCTCAATGCAGATAAACGGTGCTCCCTTGCCTGCGGGAGACCACAGACCGAATAACGGAGCATCAAAGCTTAAGGTAACATACGGCTTTTTGTCCGGAGTACACAGGCTCACTGCAGAAGCCTGACGATCCTCCACGATCAGGGCATCCCGGTCAAATAGGTGCTCTGTGATCTGCGCATAACCGTTTTTCACCGGTAATACATCCTTTTGCTGTCCCATGAGTCCTTGTCCGTCATCTGCCACCAATCCGTAAGTCAGATCTTTGTCCGTATCAAACTTGAAATAATATTCCGACTGCTTTCCTTTTTCATCCACAGGGCACATAAATGCGGGGTGTCCGCCGATGGAAAAATACAGTGTTTTCGTATCCGGATTTTCCACCTGCCAGATGACCTTCAGGTCTTTTCCTTCCAATTCATAACCGATCTTCAGGATAAACTCCAGCGGGAATTTTGCTTTTGTTTCTTCATTGGATCGCAGGGAAAACCATGCTTCTGTCGCCGTCTGCACATCCACAGCAAACTCCATATCTCTGGCAAAGCCGTGCTGACCCATGGAATAGGTCTTTCCTTCATAATGATATTCCTTATTTTTCAGACTTCCTACAAAGGGAAACAGTACCGGGGCAGTTCTCTTCCAAAATTTTGCATCCGCATTCCACAGATACTCGGTATCAGTTGCTTTCCCCCGAATGCTTGCAAGCTCTGCACCAAAGCTGTTGATGGTTACCTTTAAAGCTTCATTTTCCAATACTACCTGCATATTAACCTCCATTCCGCAGACGATTCCTTTTGTCGGAGGATACATACCTCTCCTC
>OJNS01001545.1_pt1 | contig 11536 bp, 9 predicted proteins | sample 1597911 | NCBI WGS metagenome assembly OJNS01 (sample SAMN01915214, study PRJEB22387) | human gut metagenome | isolation source: stool | host: Homo sapiens | place: USA
TTAAAATATAATTTAAGGTTTCCTTTCTTACAACGGTAAGCACTTTCGCAGTGAATAATTTAGGAGTTTAATACTTATAATATTAAACTCCTTTTATTACTTTATTTTATTTTTGCATTTTTTACTACGAATTCTATTGCTTTTTCTGTTTCTAGACTTCCTTTTATGTAATTCTTTAATGCTTCGTTTTCTTCTAAGTCTTTTGCTTCTCTACCATAGTTTTTAGCCATTTCTTCAATTTTTGCATTTACATCTTTTTCGTCTGCTTCGATTTTTTCTGCTTTTACTATTGCTTCGATTACTAATCTTGATTTAACAGCTTCTTTAGCTTGTTCTTCATAATCTTTTCTGAATTCTTGTTCTGTTTTTCCTACCATTTTTAAGTAATTTTCTAATGTTAAACCTTGATATTGTAATCTAGATTTCATATCATTTACCATGTTATCTATTTCAGAATCTATCATTCCTGATGGAATATCAATTTCTGTATTATCACAAACAGCTTTTACTGCAGCATCTTGTGTTTCGTATTTTACTTTTTCTTCATTTTCTTTTTCTAATTTTTCTTTTATACTTGCCTTTAATTCTTTTAATGTATCAAATTCGCTAACATCTTTAGCAAATTCATCATCTAATTCTGGTAATTCTTTTTTCTTTATTTCATTTACTTTTACTTTAAATGTAGCATCTTTTCCAGCTAAATCTTTAGAGAAATATTCATCTGGGAATTTAACTTTAACATCTTTTTCTTCTCCAGCTTTCATTCCTACTATTTGATCTTCAAATCCTGGAATAAATGTATTACTACCTATTTCTAGTTCGTAGTTTTCTCCTTTACCACCATCGAAGGCTACTCCATCTTTGAATCCTTCAAAGTCTATGATTGCAACATCACCATTTTCTACTGATCCTTCTTTAGTAACAAGGTCAGTATAACGTTCTAGAATATGAGAAATTTCATGTTCTATTTCTTCTTTAGTAACACTAACTTTTTCTTTAGTAACTTTTAATCCTTTGTATTTTTTAATGTTTACTTCTGGTTTAGTTACTATAGTAAAAGAGAATTCTACTCCTGTAGAGTCAACATTTTTAATATCTACTTTTGGCCTAGCAACAGGTACTAATTTAGAGTTTTCTAATGCTTTTGTATAAGCATCTCCAATAACCTCATCACAAGCGTCTAAGAATAAGCTTTCGATTCCATATTTCTTTAAGAAAATGTCTTTAGGAGCTTTTCCTTTTCTAAAACCAGGAATAGTTACATCTTTAGTTTTTTTCTTAAAAACTTTATCTAATGCGTTAGACCAGTTTTCTCCTTCAATTTTAACTTTGATTTCATTTTTATTGTTTTTCTTTTCGTACATTCAGCCGTCTATCCGCTCAATTTTAAAGACATTCAGCGTATCGACATCCGGGCATGCGAAAACAGCGGTGCCCTTCTCCTGTCCCGGTATCTCGCCGCCATAGCGCAGGATATCCACATATGGAAATGCGACATGCATCGCCATCGGGCAGAGCTTTCCACGCTCCGTATCAAAATCATAAGAATCACCGATCTTATGTCCTCTGTGACAGCCCTTTTCGCCCTTCTGGTCGATCAGTGTAATCCGGATCTTCGGTCTTGCCATCAGTCAAGCACCTCCATACAGGTTTCCAGCGGAATTCCCTTATATTTATCCACGTTATCTGCATTTTTGCCGATCATGCTCTTCACGGCATCCATCGCCTCTGCGGTTGCCGTCTGCAGATCCTTGCCACTCATAAGCTTTCCGATAAATACGGCGGAGAAAATATCTCCCGTTCCCGGGAAATGTACCGGAATTTCTTCGAAATCAACCTTAAAATATTCTTCCTTCTTGTGGTCATATCCGACAACCGATCTGCAATCTGTGCCCGCGATCTTCGCACTTGTGATCACAATCGATTTCGCACCGAATGCACGAAGCTTGTCGATCATCGTATGATACTCTTCCTCTGTCACGCCATCTTCCTTATATGGAAGCTCGGTCAGATATGCCGCCTCGGTATAGTTCGGTACGATATAGTCCGCAGCCGAAATCAGCTCACGCATCAAATCAATCGTCTCCTCTGTGATTCCGTTATAGAGCTTTCCCTCATCTCCCATAATCGGATCTGTGAAGATCGTCACACCTTTTTCCGCCCGTGCCTTACAGAACTCGGTCACAAGCTCGGTCTGCTCCTTCGACACGATAAATCCGGTTGAGATTGCATCGAATTCAAATCCAAGCTGTTCCCAGACAGCGATTGCATTTTTCATGTAATCGGTTGTATCCAGGATGTCGAACTTACCGTAATCAAGTGTGTTCGACACGATTGCCGTCGGTAGGTTAAATACCTCGTATTTCATATGGGAAAGCACCGGAATCATCGCGGATAACGCAACCTTTCCATAGCCAGCCATGTCGTTGATCAAAAGTAATTTCTTGCTCATTTTGTGTCTCCTTTTTCTAACCTTTATGCCAATTCGCATTTCATCATAGCATATTTTCTGTCAGAAAAAAACACAAAAAGTATTAACTGATTTTCTTCCATTTCATGGATGAAAGCAATGGTTTGTAGTACATGCGGCTTGCAATAACGGCCTCTCCGTTATCCATCATAATCTTCCCGCGGCTTCCTGAAATCGAAGCAATACTTGAGATTCTGTCTGTATTTACAAGCATGGATTTGGATGCCCGGGTAAAATCATACGCATTTACCTTCTCTTCAATCTGGTAAAGGCGATTCTTTATCTCATAAATTTCCTGTTCCGTATAGGCAAACACTTTCTCTCCTACCGCCTCAAAATACAGGATTTCATCCGTTGAAATCCGATATAATTCTCTATGTTCTCCATATCCTGTGATTTTGTTTGCATCGCCCATTTCTTTCACCCGTCTTTATCCTTTCTTCTAGCCGTGGAAATCTCCCGTCTTCCAATTCACTACCACATATGGCACGATCTTCCCGTCGATTTTCACATAGACCTGATAGACATCATTTCCGATATATTCGTAATGATCCGGCACCACACCATACTCCTCATACAGCGTCTTCTCGAACTCTTCCTTCCACGAATCATCGGATGGCTCGCCTTCCTGTGACTGGGATTCCGTCGTCTTAGCTTCTGTCGCAGCGGGTTCCGTCTTCCCTGTATTCGAACCTTCTGACTGTAATGTGCTGTCCGGGGTATTGCTCTCCGTAACAGATTCGGTCGTAGTTTCATTTTCGGTGGTTGTCGTAACTTCCGTTGCTGCTTCCGTTGTAGTCATCGTCTCGCTGCTCACCTGGATGATATCGGTCGTATTATTATCACTCACATTGCTGCATCCCGCCAAAGCCACTACCATTGCCGTACATAAAATCCATGCTTTCTTTCTCATAGTTCTTTCCTTCTTTCGGTTGTATTATAACGATTGATATAAAAAGAAAATAGGCTTTTTTTCTATCTAAATGTGTCAATTCTTCAGATATTTTCCGATTTTCTTTTTATAACCTGCATCATACATCCGGCATGCATCATTTCTGCATCAATACTGTTACAATTTTATTTCTTTTCATAACCAGGTTCCATCCAGAAACGTGCGCCGCAAGACGCACTAAAAAATGACGTTATCCAAAGTAATGGATAACGCCATTTTGACTATCGATAGTTTCTATTTTGAGAGAAATGTTTTTGTTGTATTTGTAACAGCTCCCTTGTAATTATCCGAAGGTGCCTGTTCTCCTTTTTTCACAAGCACAACCTGAATTCCTTCGATTCTTTTATGCTGACCAGTTGTGCCAGTCATCTCTCCATTTTTGGCCCACTTCATCCAGCCGTACGTCTGTGAATGCACACGATAATAAATATCATAATGCTCTGCCATCTCACCATAAAGCTCAATCTGAATTGCCTCTAATCTCTTTGCATTTCCTGTTGTCCCGCAAAACTCACCATCTTTCTTCCATGTTGCAGATTTATTTGGATCGGCCTGCCATCCGATTGTCTGCACATGTGCATTGTAACAGATACCGCCTGTATAATCCTTGTTTTTAAGTTCAAGTTTCAAAGACTCTAATCGCTTTGCTTTACCTGTTGTTCCGGAAATATCTCCGTCATTCTTCCAGTTCTGCCATCCATATGTCTGAAGATGTGAACGATACTGAACATGTGCCCGATCTGAGCCTTCAACTGTTGCAGCTGTTGCAGCTGCACTTGCCATATAAGCTTTCTTTTCTGATGCTGTTACACCTTCGAACTTGTCTGGTACGCTTTCACCCTTCTTGACAACTACTACCTGGATTGCTTCAAGTCTCTTCGCGAGTCCTGCTGTACCGGCAGCCTCACCATTTTTTGCCCAATTCATCCAGCCATAGCCCTGTGCATGAACGCGGTAATATACATCGTATTTATCCCTGTCTGCACCTGTCAACTGAATCTTGATTGCCTCGAGTCTCTTCGCTTCACCTGTTGTTCCGCTGATTTCACCATTTGATGACCAGTTTAACCAACCATATCCTTGGCAGTGTGTTGTATACTGAATACCAAGATCTTCATTTCCCTCTACAGAAATTTTAATCGCTTCTAATCTCTTTGCCTTTCCTGTTGTTCCTGCCACTGCTCCATTCTTCGCTGCACTTTTATTCCATCCATAACTCTGTATATGTGTAGAATAAGATACTGTTACAGGCTTCACAATTGGGTTTTGTGGTGTCGGATTCTCCGGTGTCGGATTCTCTGGTGTCGGATTCTCCGGTGTCGGATTCTCCGGTGTCGGATTCTCTGCCTCAACCAAAGAAATATTGTCAATTACAATTCTGTGCTGATCAGTAATCTGACCACCTACATTTCCCAAACAGATGCTGAGGAATGCCTGTGCGTCTGTCTCTTCTGTCATTATAAATTCTTCAGTAAACTTCTGATATTCACTTGTAAGTGTTACAATTCCATCATTTGCATCTTGATCATCGCTGTGCTCAGAGTATACCGGCCATCCAAGAGCCGCTCCACCCTGCATTACAACTCTGATTTTTCTATCAATGGTTGACTTAGCCTCATATGATAATTTATACTTCTTTCCTTTTTCCAGCAATACATTGTTCTGTTTAATCTGTATTCTCCAGTCATCCGCACCTGTATCATCTACAGTCACATCCAATGCATTATTTTCTTTTAAACTGTCAACAACAACAGTTGCTTTTGCTGCGCTGTCTACATATACTTCATATCCTGAAAGACTATCATTGAATGATCCGTTCTTAATCTTTGCATCTTCTACCATTTTTACATTATCGAGAGAGATTGCACCTTCGATTTTCAATGAAACTGTCTTGTCTGTAAACTTTGCTGTTGCAGGAATCTTTACAACATAATCTTTCTTTTCATTTCCTGCTTCAACATTTACTTTATATGTGTTTCCGCCAACAGTTGCAACGACAGTTGCTCCATTTTGCGCATACGCATCAAAGCTCAATGCATATGCTGTTCCTTCCTTAAATGCAAGATCTGACTGACTGATTGTTACACTTTTTCCTTCTGTGACCAATCTTCTTCCATCTGAAAGACCTGTTACCTTAATATCTGCACCTTCTGGTGTTATATCCCAATATCCAAGATGGTTTATACCTTCCTGGAAAGATCCATTATAGATACAGCTTCCATTTGCAAGAATTGTCTTTTCTTCCTTTGCATTCGGATCTGGATCCGCAGTCTTCTTAACAACTACGTTCTGAAGAACGATATCGCCTGAACCTGCATTACCCATATTAAACTCTAAACGTCCATTCACATCGGAATCTGCCTTCATTACGAACTGTGTGCTGAAGTGCTTCATCTCCGTTGTAAGCTCTGGAACCAGGGTTTTCATATATGACTGGTATCCACGGTTTGGAGCCTTAACATCTACATTCATCTTACGATTCTCAGATGCTTTTGCATCAAAACTTACTTCATAAGTTGCACCCTTTTCAAAAGGAACATTTGCCTGTACTAACTGTACACTGTAATCAACAGTACCTGCATTTTCTGTCTTGATAACCATAGAGTTATCTTTGATTTCTGCTGTTGCAGCACCATCCAAAGCAGTTATGAATTTCCAATTTGTACCATCTGTCAAATCCTCTGCCTCTGCAAATGTGCTGTTCTTAATATAGTTTCCGCTTTCGTCTGGCTCGTTTGTAGGCTCAAACTTAACTTCTGGACGTGTTACATTCTCATCATAAGAATCTTTCTGATAGACTCTTACATAATCAACAACAAACGGATTGTTCTTAAAATTTGTTGTCTCGTTTGGATTTCCTACCCATGAACCACCAACTGCGAGGTTCAAAATAATGTAAAAAGGTTGATCGAAAGGTGCTGGATATGTAAGTGTTCCCTGTCCTTCTGTTGTGGAATGCCAGTTGCTTTCCTCATGATACTTTATTCCATCTACATACCATGTAATCTTGCCTGGTTCCCAATCACATGTAAATGTGTGGAAATCATCGGAGAACGACTTCTCACCATCTTTGATTGTATAGGTTCCCTGACTTTCTGCATGTGGATTTCCGTAATGTATGGTTCCGTACAACTTATTTGTATCCTGCCCCATAACTTCCATACAATCAATCTCACCGCATCTTGGCCACTGACCATATACATTCTCATCGTTAGCCATTAACCAGAATGCCGGAAGGTATCCCTGTCCATTTGGAACCTTTGCCCTTACTTCAAACCTACCATAGGTAAATGTCTTTAAGTTCTGTGTAGAGATACGACCAGATGTATAAGATTTCTTGACCTTTGTTCCAGCAGTTGCATTGTCACCAAATGCATTTGCCGGAAGCATGTTTGCAGTTGTTTCCACCAAACTAATATCGGAAATTGTTACTACAGATGCATCTGGAATCGATGTATCTCCAGTCTTACGCCCTAAAGAGAAATATAAAGTTGCTGTATCATATCCCTCTTCTGCGTATACGTCGATAGATACTGATTCTTCTTTTTCCGCTTGCAATGATTGTGTTTTTGCTCCATATGAGATATAATTATTTTCTTCATCACCCTGCACACCCGTTTCAATTGTACGAGCAACATCCGATTTTACTTTGTAGCTTAATGTGTAATGCTTTTTTGCTGCCAACTTAACAGTTTGTTTAAGTTGTACATGCCATAAGTCATTACCAGGATTGGTAATCGTATAAGTAATAGCCCCATCAGCAACAGAGCTCTGCGCAGATGCGTCAAAACCATTACTTCCCCAGTTTGCAATTGTTTCAGTCCAATCGTCCATACCGGAACTGAAATCAGCGTTTGACAACAAATTCTGTCCATCAGTTGTAGATGTTGTCTCAACTTTTTCAACAGGAATGATATTCAGATAACCATCTTGTACCTTGATGTTTTCATCAGAATCTACATACTCCTGAAGCTCCCCGTTTACCCAGCCTTTCTCATGCTTTTCGACATTCCAAACCTTACGATCCAATTGATCGCCGTTAAAATCATCCTCAAATACCAGTTTGTACCCTTCATTGTCTTTGTCTGCTTCATCACTCAGACTTTCGTTTTCTTCTACAAGATCACTTTGTTCTGCCTGTACCTGAGTCGGTTCTTCCGCTGATACCCGAATTGGAGTCATCGTAAGAGCTACACTCATTGCCAGTGCAAGAGGAATTGCTTTTCTCAGCTTTCTCATAAAAAAATCTCCCTTCATTTTTTGATATGTTAATCATACTCAAAAGCAAAGGAAGATTATGTTTAAATAATGTCATAAGTGTTATATTCATGACATCTTATTGATTTTGTCTGTTATTCATTTATTCTTTCTGAATTATTTGTACATTTTTACTAATTCTGTTTTAATTCCCACTCCGTGCGGAAACACCTCCTACGATAGCGGTTCGGCGTCTCTCCAACCCGTTTTTGAAATGTCTGAATAAAATGGCTCTCATTTGAAAAACCAAGATAATAGGTTATTTCTCCAATTGAATATTCCGAAAAACGAAGCAGATTCTTTGCCTTGTCAATTTTCAGGTTCAAAATATACTGACTGAACGAGATTCCCATTTCTTTTTTAAACAATCTTGAAAGATAGCTTTCAGATAATCTGAGATATTCAGCCACTTCACGAATTGTAATCCGGTAATGAGTATGACTGTAAATATAATCCAGACATAAAACCACCTGCTTGGAAAGTACCTGACTGTTTTTTATTTCATGCATATGTTTACAAAAATCCAGACACATCACATCATGCAGCTTCGATATCTGTTCGATTGTCTTGCATTTATCCATCTCCAAAATATAGAAATCACTTAAATTATATGCTTTTTCCTGTTCCAGCCCTTCGTGCACACAAAAACGTGTAATAAGCGCTACGGTTACAACATAATGATATCGGATATTGCGAAGCGCATCCGTAGACAACACGCCCATGCCCTCCGGGTTTGTAAATGCCTGTTCGTTACAATTTTCCTGAACTAATTCTATTTCGCCATTTGCAATTGCTGAATAGAAATCCAGTTCACATTCGATTCCACGATGTACCTCCAGCATCTCATGACTGACAAATTCACTCCGATGCCATTTTTTTGTTAAATCCATATATCAGACTCCCTATCGATATGCATTTCCTATCTTTATATCAATTGTCTTTTATCTGCACCCATTTGTCAATCTTATTTTATCGTGAACTGGTAAGTTATAAGAAAGTGCACCTTTCATCCACGCCTTATAACTTATCGGTTCCATACTGAATCTTATACTGAAGCTCCTACAAAAAATCTCTGCGATACTGCGACGGTGTACTGCCCTCCGTCTTCTTGAATACCTTGGTAAACACCCGGTAATCGGCATAGCCGCACCGCTCAGAAATCTCCGCAATGGATAACTGTGTCGAGACGAGCAGCTTCTTCGCACGCTCCATACGGATTGTCGTCAGATAAGCAAGGAAATTCACACCGATCTCATTCTTGAAGAGCTGGCTGATATACTGTGCGCTCAGATGAAATGTTTCCGCGAGAACATTCAAGCTGATCTCTTCTGCCAGATGCTCCTGCATATACCGTACAATTCCAACAATCGTTGACGCTTCACTGCCGGGTGTCACATTCTTCGTCTGTTTCTCGAATATCGATATCTTCAAATGATCGATCGTGTTCCCGAATTCTTCATAGTCGACCGGTTTCAGGATGTAGTCCGTGATCTGCAGCCGCAATGCTTCCCTGCAATAAGAAAAATCATCGTATCCCGATACAACGATGAATGCCATATCCGGGTATTTCAGGCGGCTGGTCTGGATGACCTTCAGGCCGTTCATAATCGGGATGTTGATATCCATGATCACGATATCCGGTACCATGCTGTCGATTACCCCAAGCGCCTCGACGCCATCCGCTGCCTCGCCCACGACTTCACAGTCATGTGCGCCCCAGTCAAATAATTTCTTGAATCCCTCACGTATCATAATCTCGTCGTCGACTAATACGACGCGTAATTTCCTCATGATGCTTCCTCCTTATTTATCGGCAATAGCAACCGCGCTGTCACACCTCCCGCGCTGTTTTCCTCATAGGATAGTCCATATTTTCTGCCGCACAGATATTTGATCCGCTTCTGCACATTCAGGATCCCGATACTGTTTCCATCCAGCTTCGCCTCCTGCTTGTTGTAGTGCAGTAACATCTTGTCAATCTGCGCTTTCATACCCTCTTCAAATCCGCTGCCACTGTCTTTGATGCAGATCTCCATATCTGCGCCTGCGCGTTTTACGGATATCTCGATTTCGCCCCGGTATCCGCGGTTCTTCAGTCGGTCATTTTTTGCGGACAGTTCATACATGCTATCCTTTTCTGTTCTCTGCTCCTGCGTTTGCTCTCGTTTGATTTCTCCCTCCGTATCTTCTTGGCACAAGCAGGACAATACCTTGATGCACCAGAGCCCGGGACATATTCAACGCCGCACACCGTACAATTTTTAGCGGGCATTGCTGCCCACCGTTTTGTAGGTATGATATGTAATTCATCGACAAAGCCGATGAATTTATAGTAAATCTTGATTTCCTGCTTCACTGTTCCGTCTGCCATCTTCTCACGCTCCGAAACAAGTATCTTGTCTATGAGTGCGTTTATAACTGTTGCATCCAGTTCTTTTAAGCCTTGATAATTTCGGATAAGGGCGAGGAAGTCACGGATTCCCCGTGATTTCTCGTAGCTTTCATTAAGAGTTTCCGTCACCTCTTTCAGCCTTGCTTCAATTTCAAGCTGCTCTTTCTGGTATTTCCCCGACATCATCTCAAAATTCCGCTCGGTAATACGCTCCATGACCTTATCCTCGTAGAGAGAGGAAAACAGCCTGTCCAGTTCCGCAAGGCGTTTGTTCAGCTTCTTACGTTCTTTCTCTAATGCTTTCGCCCTGCTCTGGTCTGTTTCCGTGAGCCGCTTTTCTATGGCCCTGACCGCCTTTTCATCATTCACTGCCATATCCGCAAAACAGTTGATGTCGGCAAGAACGGCATTGAATAAATCCCTTGCTTCTATATTGTGGGCACTACACTCGCTTCTTCCGTTTCTTGCATAATTATTACATGAATACTGTACACAGTCGATAATCTCTGGGCGTTTCCTCCTGTGTACGTTCATTGCCCGCAGAGCACATCCGCAGTCCACACACTTGATAACGCCTGCAAAAATATTTACAAATCCTCCCTTGTTCTGTGGAAGCCTACGACTTGTAATAAGCTGTTGGACAATATCAAATTCCTCCTGCGTGACTATTCCCTCATGGGTATTGGGTATCACTTCCCATTCTTCGGGCAGCTTAGAGGGGCGTTTCTTGCTTTTCATATTGGCGGCAATCCGTTTGTAGCCTACAAGATTTCCCGCATATATCGGGCTTCTTAAAATGCTCCTCACGCTGTTCCCACTCCAAATATAGCGTTTGTCCTCGTTCCCCTCAAAATGACGTTCAAAGCCTGTTTCGCCACGCTCCGCCGCATAAGCGGCAGGGCGTAGGATATGCTGTTTATTAAGATGTCTGCAAATTTTGGCAACTCCATTCCCTTTTAATGCAAGGTCGAATATCTCTTTTACAACATGTGCCACTTTATCATCTATCAGCAGATGGTTGTGGTCGGCAGGGTCTTTGATATAGCCATAAGGGGCGGTAGTTCCCATGAATTTCCCCTGTTGAAACCTCGCCCGATATGCCGATTTTATCTTAACAGATATGTCAGCGGCATACATTTCGTTTAAAATGTTGCGGAAAGGCGTGATGTCCATAGCAGATTTATTCAAGGTATCTACGCCGTCATTGACCGCTATATACCTCACGTTATGCTCTGGGAAGAAAACTTCCAGATATAACCCACAATCAAGATAGTTTCTCCCCAGACGGGATAAATCTTTCGTAATCACGCAGTTTATCAGACCGCTTTCAATGTCTTTTATCATATTCTGGAAACTTGGTCTTTGGAAATTTGTACCAGAATAACCATCGTCCACATACGTTTTTGCTATGTGCCATCCCTGCTTTTTCACATAATCCGTGAGGATGGATTTCTGTGTCGCAATG
>OJNS01001549.1_pt1 | contig 11523 bp, 9 predicted proteins | sample 1597911 | NCBI WGS metagenome assembly OJNS01 (sample SAMN01915214, study PRJEB22387) | human gut metagenome | isolation source: stool | host: Homo sapiens | place: USA
CGTAGTATTCTTCGTAGGACGTAAATGGAAAAACGTTGATGATGATGAAGACGAAGAAGCACAACAAGCTTAATGAAAGTCGATAATCACACAAAGGGGTAGCCTAGTGCTACTCCTTTTGGTTTTGGTTATTTTTTCTGTTGTAAACAATCGTTCACAAGGTTTATAATTAATAGTGAATGTAAAGGAAACAGTTATGAAAAAACAATTAACGCAGTTAATGCCTACGCTTGTAGTTATGGTCTTGATATTGGCATTGACTGTCGCAACATACAATATTAGTTTAAGACAAGAAGAAGAGGAATGTTTTAACCGGTTAGAAAATGCGAGTGAAACCATAGTTCAAAGTATTAAAAATCGTGTGAATGATGATTTGAATTATTTACGCTTGATTGGAAAAGATTTCTCAAATGAAGACCATTTACCTACGTATGAAGAATATAAAGATCGACTTAGTACTTTTGAAGATGTATCTTTGTTTGAACGTGTTGATTTGTTGATGAAAAACAATACGTTATATACAATGCATGATGAGGTTCAACAAATTTATACTAATGAATTTTTAGTATTGAATTCAACCGCCGAATATATGGATCTAGTTCATACAGATACTTTGACAAATAAACGAAGTGTGAATTATTACGTGCCTATCCTACAAAAGGATGAGGTTGTTGCCTATTTGGTAGGTGTACTTCAATGTGATACATTAGATGATCAGTTTTATACAAAAATATGGAATGGAAAGACGCACAACTTAATTATTGATACAACCGATGGACAGGTCGTGATGGATAACCAAGATTTGAATGTTGAAAATATTGCTTCAGATACAGATTTTAAATTATTGTCGCCAAAGAAGAATGTTTTGAAACAAATTCATTCTTTAAAATCTGGTGTTGTCGCTTTTGAAAAAAATGGCGAAAAGAAATATCTCATTTATAAACCAGTTGGAGTATACAATTGGGAACTTTTAGTTATGGTAAATGAAGAGGATGCCTTTGCGAGTGTATTGACATTAAAGAACAATTATATGGTCATGGTCATCTGTGAAAAATTGATTCTCTTACTGTATTGTGGATTCTATATCACAAAAGTTCGCAGAATTTCTAAAAAATCCAACGAACTCACGGAAGATTTAAATGTATCCAATACATTAATTCAATGTGTTCGAAAATTATCGAATGATTTATATAAAGAAAGTACCATTGATGAAATCCTTCAGATCATTTGTGAGTTTTATCAAGCTGAAAGGTGTTACGTATTAGATTTGGATATGGACAATAAAAAGGCAAATGGTATTTTTGAATATGGAAAACGACATGATGACATTCATATTGAGAACATGGTTCGTTTGTGTTTAGAACATACAGATTTAATCAATCAATTCTTTGAAAATCAAAAATCCTATTATATAGAAGATGTGACTCATGAAATACCTTCTACAAGTCCAATTTATGCGACTTTTATGCAACAAAAGATTCATAGTATTATCGTTGTACCGTTTATGGATAATAAAAAAATCAAAGGTGTTTTTGCGGTAGACAATCCAAAACAGAATTACTACCAAAAAGATTTCTTAGAATCTTTATGTTTCTTTATTAAAACGGCTATGGAAAGAGAAAAAGAGAAGACAAAACTAAAAAATTTAAGTTATGTAGATTCTTTGACTTATGCGCAAAACCGAAATCACTTTAATGAATATATTGAACAAAATAGAAACAAAGAACTCTATTCTTTAGGTGTTATTTACTTAGATTTAAATGGACTTAAAGAAATCAATGATAAAATGGGACATATCGCAGGAGATACACTCATTATTACTGCATCATATGCTCTACAAGAAATCTTCTTAGATAATTCCTATCGTGTAGGTGGAGATGAATTTGTGGTCATTGAACAAGATGTATCCGAACTCTTATTCTTTGATCAATATGCAAAATTACTCAAACGGATGAAAGAATTAGAAATCAGTGTTGCGACAGGTTGTGTATGGAAAGAAACTTGTTCAAATCTATCTGAAACTTTACAAGAAGCCGATCAAAAGATGTATGAAGATAAAAAGCGTTATTATTCTTTAGCTGAAAATGATCGAAGAAGCCGATAAAAAAGATTGGAAATTAAGCTCCAATCTTCTGTGTGTTTTTGAAATGAAGCTTTGCCACTTGGTAAAGCTTTTCTTTTCCAAATTTTTCTACGAATTTCTTGCCGCACACATCCACCTTGCTTCCGGCACCCTTCTCAAATTTGAAATCATATTTTTCTTCCATAAGATCCCACGTTTCTAGAAAGGCATTTCTTGCCAGGATACTCGCGCAAGCTACTGCCAGGTATTTGTTTTCGGCCTTGGTCTCAAATGTGATACCCCGAATGACTTCAGGAAAGCCTTGTAAGTAACGATAGTAACTTTTTTCTTGCACAAACTGATCAATAACAATCTGCTTAGGAAGCGTATATCCTTTATGTACCAAATTTACATAAGCCTGGTTATGCAGACGACACTTCATATCCACCATATTACAAGTATCATGCATGTCATTATATTTTGAATTGGGAACAATCAAAATACTATGTGGACATACTTCCTTGATGATAGGTGCAAGCTTACGAATCTTAACATCATCCACCTGCTTTGAATCTTGAATGCCAAGATGTGCAAGTTTTTTGCGAGCCTTGTTTGTGACAATGCAGCTAGCCACTACAACTGGACCAAAATAATCACCTGTACCAACTTCATCGCTGCCCGCTTGATCTTGTGCTTCACTATTTGTTTGTTTTGGTTCTAACCAAGAAAGATCAGCTCCCTGAAATACAACTTTACCACTTGTATATGCCGTAATCGAACATTCTTTCGTTTTGATTTGATAGTACGTATACTGTGGCGTACTTTCTTTTAATATAAATGGAGATAATCGATTTTTTAATTGAAAGATCTCTTCTTTTGTCATATTCTTTGTCAATGTTGCCATTTTAATCACCTTATTTAGTTTACCATAAATTTTGTGTTAAAATAGGTGAGAACGGAGTATTTTATGGAACAAAATTTTAGAAACGAATTAAACCAGGCCATTGATTTCTCAAGTGTATTAACACAGATTTCTGCATTTTCTAGCTTTTCTTGCGCCAAAGAAAAAATTTTAAATGCGTTGCCTGTATTTGATAAATTAGAAATACAAGAACAATTAAACTATGCCAAAGAAGCCATTCAGTTTGAACAAGCCGGAGGCTTACTTTCTTTATCAGGAGCGAATGATATTTCTTTACCCGTCTCAAAAGCTTCGAAACAGATGACACTAACAAGTAAAGAATTGATTTCCATCTACCATTTTTTAACGGCTGTTAAACAAGCCAAACAAAGTCTGGATGGATCTGACTATCCAGAACTGACAAATTTAGCTCAATCTATGGATGGATGTACGCGCTTGATGGATTCAATCATTTCAAAGATTGATTTAACAGGATCGGTTAAAGAAGATGCGACACCTGCATTAAAAAGTATGCATAAGGCGTTGGTAGATACGCGCTTAGCATTACAATCAAAATCAAGACAGTTTTTAAAGAAGAACAGTTCAAAACTAATGGAAAATATGACGACAACTGTATCTGGACGTGTTGTTGTCTTGGTTCGTGCCCAAGATAAGAATGCCTTTGGCGGTATGATTCATGGACAATCCAGTTCAGGACTTGCCTATTATGTTGAACCATCCAGCTTTGTAGCTGATAATAATGAGATTTCTTCTTTGATGATTCGAATTGAAGAAGAAAAGAAACGAATTTGTAAGGAATTGTCGATGCAAGTTAAGAAAAATGCGTTGTCTTTAACTTCGGCATTAGAAACATTAACTGTAATTGATGTAGCTTTCACAAAGGCAAAATGGGCAGTACGCTATGATGGTTGCATTCCATCTTTACAATCAAGAGATCACTCTATGTATTTAGAACATGCCAAACATCCTTTGATTGATGAAAAGAAAGTGGTTTGTAACACATATGAATTAACGGATAAACAAGCTTGCCTTATGATTTCAGGACCAAATATGGGAGGTAAGACTGTCACATTAAAGACAATTGGACTCTTTGTAGCTTTGGCCCATGCAGCATTTCCCGTATTATGTCATAAAGCCATTCTACCATTCTATCAATCGATGTATTTTGACATTGGAGATCATCAGTCCATTGAAAACAACTTATCGACTTTCTCAAGTCATATTTCTCGTCTGTCTCATATTTGTCAGAAGAGTGATGAGAATAGTTTTATCTTATTGGATGAAATTGGAAATGGTACCGATCCATTAGAAGGAGCCAGTCTTGCGGTTGCGATTTTGGAGTATTTGATCTCAAAAAGAAGTACGATTATTACTTCAACACACTATTCGCAAGTAAAAACATATGGAAAAGCAAATGATTCTGTATTAGTATCGAGTGTTGAGTTTAATCCAGAAACATTAAAGCCAACCTATAAGTATATTCCTGGTGTATCTGGAGCAAGTTATGCCTTTCATATTGCCAGAGAATACAATTTAGAAGAGTCCATTTTAGAAAGAGCGGATTTTTTAAAGAATGAAAATGAAAAGCAGACAGAAAAAGAATTGGAGAAATTAGAAAAACTTCAAAATGATGTCTTGAAACAAAAGGAGCGTTTTAATCAATTGATTGAAGATGCGCACCGCGTTCAAAAGGAGGCTTACGAAAAAGAAAAAGAAATCGAAAAGCGTAAGGCCCAATTGGATGCATCGTATCAGGAACAATTGAATGAGATGCTCGAAAAGAAAAAGGCAGAGGCCAAAGAAATCTTAACTGTGCTTCGTAAAGAAAAGACGGGTAAACAGCATAAGCAGATTGAAAAGATGCATGAATTGGATCTTTTAAATGAGCATGTTGAAGAAGTTGAAGAAGATAAGAAAGAATTTAAGGTGGGTGATTATGTGAAAATCACAGGCTTGAATTCGCATGGTGAAATTGTGGATATTCGAAGAAATGAAGCTACCGTTTTAACGAATGGTATGAAGATGAAGGTGAAAATTTCTAAGTTGGAGCCTATGCATAAGCCACAAATCAAGAAAGCAACTTATAAAGCGCATGTAGAATCTGTATCCAGTCGTTTTCCTTTGGAGTTGAATCTAATTGGAATGCGTGTCGAAGAAGGCATTGCTGCTTTAGATAAATATTTAGATCAAGCTGTCGTTAAACACATTAAACAAGTACGTATCATTCATGGTATGGGTACGGGTGCTTTGCGTACGGCTGTTTGGAAGGATTTAAAGAAACAGCCAAATGTTTCTAAGTTTAACAGTGCCGGTCCAAGTGAAGGTGGACTTGGTGCAACTATCGTTATATTAAAGTAGGGGATAAAATGAGTGTTTCTAAACATCTACAAGATAAATTAGCTTTACTTCCAGATTCTCCTGGTTGTTACATCATGAAAGATGAAAATCAGAATATATTGTATGTGGGAAAGGCCAAAGTATTAAAGAATCGTGTGCGTTCTTATTTTCATGGTACCCACAACAATAAGACGACGCGTTTAGTGTCGCACATTCGTGATTTTGAATTTATCGTGACGGGCAGTGAAAAAGAGGCTTTATTATTAGAAATCAATTTAATAAAAAAACATACGCCACCTTACAATATCATGTTTATGGATGATAAGACATATCCATATATTGAGATCACAAAAGAGAATAATTTTGTGGTGCGTACAACACGAAATATCAAAAATAAAAAGAGTGAATATTTTGGGCCGTATCCAAGTAGTCAGTCGGCTTATGAAATCGTGAGATTGATCAATCAGATCTTTTGTGTACGTAAATGTCGTCATATTCCAGATTCTCCATGTTTGTACTATCACATGCACCAGTGTCTAGGTCCTTGTATAAATGAGGTGGATCCTAAGGAAAACGAAAAGACGCGTAAAAAAATTAAGAAGTTTTTGCAGGGAGACACCAAAGAGGTGATGGATTCTTTGCAGGCTAAAATGATGGAGGCCAGTGAAAACTTGCAGTTTGAAAAAGCGCAGGAAATCTATAATACGATCCAAGCCTTAGAGCATGTCATTGAAAAACAGACGATTGACTTTAAAGATCGTGCTAATCGTGATGTATTTGGATATTATGTGGATTCTGGATACATTTCTTTTCAAGGTTTCTTTATTCGTCAAGGAAAATTATTGGAGAGAAACATGTCAATTACGCCATTGTATGAAGATGAGATGGATGCCTTTACTAGCTTTATCATGCAGTATTATGAAAAAAATGTAGTGCCAAAAGAAATTTTGGTGCCGTCTGGAACGCCTGTGGATGTTTTAAAGGAAGCTTTAAATACGAATGTGCATATTCCGGTTCGTGGTGAAAAAAAGAAACTGATAGATTTGGTTTATAAAAATGCCAAGGAAGCCCATGAGCAGAAGTTTAAACTGGTATTTCGTAAGGATAATGAGTTGCGTCAGGCCAATGAAATGTTGTCGAAAATATTCAATGCGGATATTCATACGGTTGAAATGTTTGATAACTCCCACATCCAAGGTACGTTTAATGTGAGTGGCTTGGTTGTCTTTAAGGATGGCTTACCCGATAAGAATTCATATCGTCATTATAAATTAGATGGGTATCGCAGTGATGTGGACAGTATGAAAGAAGTCATTTATCGAAGATACTTTCGATTGTTGAAAGAACATTTGCCGATGCCAGATTTATTGTTGGTGGATGGTGGTGCTGCACAGATTGCGGCGGCCAAAGAAATTATAGATATGTTGCAGCTTGATTTAAGAGTGGCAGGACTCGTAAAGGATGATAAGCATGCGACAAGAGCATTGATGGATGTGAATTTAAATGAAATTCCCATTGATTCCAAGTCGAGCTTATTCTTCTTATTAACTCGTATGCAGGATGAAGTGCATCGCTTTGCGATTTCGTATCATAGAAAGCTTCGAGATCAGTCTATGACAAAATCTATATTGGATACGGTGAGTGGTATTGGGCCTAAGCGTAAAAAGGAATTGTTGAAGCATTTTAAAAGCATGAAGCAGATGCGTCTGGCAAGTGTAGAGCAGCTTAGTGAAGTGATTCCAGAAGATGTGGCTAAGATTCTATATGCTCGTTTGCATGAGAATAAATAGTCTAGTATAATGGGGTGCGTGAGGTACTTATTTTGATTAGTAAAAAAGAATTGCGAGCACGTATTTTATTGATTGTGGTTTGTCTAGCGGTGGGCTTATATTGTCTATATACCATGGATAAATCGTATGATCCTTTAGCTCGATATCCTTATACAACCGATGAAAATCGTGATGTTTTATTAAAATATCTAGATAGTGATGATATTGATTATTTGGTAAATCAACATATTTCACCGGATAAATTTATGGATTTTATAGAGTTGAAAGATTTCAATTTAAAAAACACGTTATATTATAAAGAAGCCAAGGAAACGCAGGATGCAGATAATGAATATGTCGTCAATTTTGTGAATCGTTTTCGAAAGAATTTTTCGTTTGATTCTTTAAAACAATTGTTGATGCACTATTCATATATTGATTTAACGACGTTCTATGAAAACGAAGCTGTATTATATTCAGATTTAAGATTGATTGCCGATCCAACCAATCCGTATGCTGTATTAAATCAGGAGAATACGGTATATAAGTATATACCAGAAAAGATTACGACATTTAATACTATCTTAGTTCAAACATGTATGGTCGAAGATCTAACGAATATGTTAGATTCGTATGCGTCTGTTATGGATGGGCAGGACCATTTGAATTTGGTCAGTGGTTATTTGAATTATGAACAAATTCTAGATCAATATGTCAACGCATCCAAAGAATATGAGGGTGTTGACCACTATATGTTTAGTGCCGGTAAAAATGAGCAGCAGCTCGGGTATACGATTGTATTAGAGGGTCATGATGAATGGATCAATCTATGTAGGCAATATGTTGATGATGAATATGATTATTCAAAAGTCGAAGAAGAATTGTCTGAAGAAAGTAAAAAGCGTATGGAATGGATTGAAGAAAATGCGTATCGCTATGGTTTTGTAGTTCGTTACCAACAAGAACAAGAAAAGAAGACGGGACATTGGTATCAGCCTTTTATGCTTCGTTATGTGGGTGTAAAAACCGCCAAAATCATGCATGATAGCGGTAAGGGCATGGAACAAATGTCATTTCCGGATGAATTGGAGTAAAAGACTTTATGAAAATAGTTGTTGTGAGTGATTCTCATGGAAGAAACGATATATTAAAAACGATCCAGGAAAAACATCCGAATGCGAAATTGTTTATTCATTGTGGTGATTTAGAGGATGATCCGATGAATTATCCGGGCTATATCATTGTGCGTGGAAACAATGATTATTTTGGTCGTTTTGAAAATGAAAGAATCATACCGATTGGTAAACATCAAATTTATGTAACACATTCTCATCGGTTCTCTTATTTTTTAAGAAGTGAACAATTGGTGAATCGTGCTAAAGAATTGAATTGTGACATTGTATGCTTTGGACATACACACGTATCCTTTTTAGATCGTGTCGATGGTGTTACATTAGTAAATCCAGGATCTTTATCGCATTCTAGAGATGGAAAGCCATGTAGCTATGCGATTTTAGATATAAATGAAGATGACGTTCAGGTTGAATTCAAATTTGAGCCTGAGTGGTAAGAAAGAGGGAAGTTTTATGTACAAAATAAGCGAATTATATGATTTAGATCATACTTTGGCAAAGGATTATTTAGCAAAGTTTGAATATCCTTGGCAAGCTTTGTCAGGAATCAAAGAATTGATTTTAGAACTAGGTAAAAACTTAGGAGAAGATTATGTGGAAGTCAAAGAACACGTATGGGTACACAAGAGTGCCAATGTCTTTGAAAGTGCATATCTAGGAGCTCCATGCATCATTGGTCCTGAAACAGAGGTTCGTCATTGTGCCTTTGTGCGTGGAAGTGCTTTAGTGGGCGCAAACTGCGTGGTTGGAAATAGTGTGGAATTAAAGAACTGTATTTTATTTGACAATGTAGAAACACCTCACTACAACTATGTAGGAGATAGTATTCTTGGATATCATTCTCACTTGGGTGCTGGGGGTATCACAAGTAATTTAAAGAGTGCTCGTGACAATATCATCTTAAGAAGAAAAGATGAAAATTATAATGTGGTTGAAGAATTTGAAACAGGATTAAGAAAAATCGGTGCCTTTATGGGTGACTATGTAGAAGTTGGATGTAACTCTGTACTTTGTCCAGGAACGATTATTGGTCCACACACAAATGTATATCCACTATCTCGTGTGCGTGGTCAGATTGCGGCAAATTCAATCTTTAAAGATGCTTCACACGTGACTTTAAAGGATTAATCTTACGAACTTGTAATTTTACAAGTTCTTTTTCATGTGTTAATGTGTAGGTATGAAAAAGTTTGTTAAGTTTATATTTAAATTATTATTAATCTTGATTATTGCCTTTGTAGGCATCTTTTTTGGTAAAGGATATTGGGGTTATTTAGAATTAACACAATCTCAATCTGTGGATGATGTGGTAAGTGAAGTCACATCTAGATCTACTTTTGTCGGATATGATGATTTATCACCTGAACTTGTACGAGCAACGGTGGCAATAGAAGATCGTCGCTTTTATGATCATGGAGGCGTTGATTATATTGGGCTTATGCGTGCACTTGTATCCCAATTTGATGATGATCTATTAAAGAGTGGTGGTTCTACGATTACGCAGCAATTGGCTAAAAATTTATATGGTATGTTTGATGGTACGTGGGATCGTAAAAGTACAGAATTATTTGTAGCTCGTTATTTGGAGAAACATTATTCTAAAAATGAAATCATTGCCCTATATGTGAATGTGATCAATTATGGAAATAACTATACAGGTATCTATGAAGCAAGTTATGGTTATTTTGATACAGACCCAGAAGATCTGACTATAGCTCAGGCTTCTTTGCTTGCAGGAATTCCTCAATCGCCAAACAATTATGAGTTAGTCTATCATTTTGCCCAAGCCAAACAAAAACAATATGCCGTATTAAAGGCGATGGCTGAGTGTGGCTATATTTCAGAAAGTGATATTGCGACATATTATAATGCATCTGTTTAAGGATGCATTTTTTTGTGTTTACATTGTGATGATAGAATATTGACAAAATACTATCATATGATATGATTGTGATAGGAATAAGCGAAAATGCCATCATTTTCTTGGAGGTGAAAATCTTGATTGATAAATCAGAAATTGCTGATTATCTTACTAAAGCAAAGAAATTGATAGTGCAGAATAAATTTAGTATCGCTTTAAATTCAAACAGAATGACAAATTTATCGTTGTTTGATGAGTATTTAATTGATGAAGAGCGGATTAAGATCATATTATTAGATTTAACAGAAGATGATTTCTGTGAAAAGGTTCAAAATAAGCATGTTCAATTTCAACATGAGTGGTTATATATCTTTGGAAAAGAGATTTCTTTAATGAAGAAAAGAGTGAAGTGGTTCCTTTATATATCAAGTTTAATATGATTGAAAACAAATTTGTGATTGTCATATCATTTCATAAACAAAAGTATCCACTAGTTTATTATTTTCGATAACAGATAAAAAGGAGGCAGTATTGTATGCAAAGAGAAACAGGATTTTGTGTAGAGTGCAGGGATGTCACATCTTATACATTACAGAAGAAGTTGGTGAAAAAGATGATTCGCGGTGAAGAATTAACTTTTGAAATTACTTGTGCTATTTGTGATCGATGTGGTGAATTCATGAGTGTTCCTGGTATTATTGATTTAAATGTACGTGAAGTCGATGAACAATATAGGAAATTAAAGGATTTAGTGACCATTGAGGATATTTATACTTTAATGAAGCTCTATAATATTGGCAAGGCACCTTTATCAATCGTATTAGGATTTGGTGAAATAACAATTACTCGTTATTTGTTAGGGCAGGTTCCATCTAAAGAATATTCAGATGTGATTCGTAATGCATTGTTTTCTCCTGAATATATGGAACAAAAAATGCTTGAAAATAAAGATAAAATTGCGATGAGTGCTTTCAAAAAGTCTATGACTAAAGTAAACGAGTTAAAAAATATATTTACTGTTTCGAATAAAATGATTGGTGTTATATCCTATATTTTTGAAAGAATGGATGAAGTGACACCGTTAATGCTTCAAAAGCTGTTGTATTATATACAGGGATTTTCGTTTGCGTTAAATGATAGAGAAATGTTTATAGAAAATTGTGAGGCATGGGTGCATGGACCTGTATATAAAGATGTATATAATATTTTTAAACATTTTAGGTATAATGTGATTGATGATCCGAAGTTTGTAATGTTTGAAGGGTACAAAAAGTATTTGGATGATAAAGATAAATATATTATAGATTTAGTGGTGAATACATTTGGTCAATATGGTGGTAAAATTTTAGAAAAAACAACGCATAAAGAAAGTCCTTGGTTATTTGCGCGTAATGGCTATAGTGACAATGTACCTTCCAACGAAATAATTTCGAAGGAAA
>OJNS01001552.1_pt1 | contig 11492 bp, 9 predicted proteins | sample 1597911 | NCBI WGS metagenome assembly OJNS01 (sample SAMN01915214, study PRJEB22387) | human gut metagenome | isolation source: stool | host: Homo sapiens | place: USA
TGTGGGGTCAAGGGGCAAAGCCCCTTGCGGAGTCCAGAGGCAGAGCCTCTGGCGTTCCCCATCAGAATATCAAGTCCATGCTCCGCAGTTTTTCGCGAAGCCAGCTTTCGGATAGGCCGGATTTCTGCGACATTTCGCGAATCGTTAAACCCGATAGGTATGCGTCAGACAGTACCTCCGGGTCGCTCAGGTTGTCCCAGTCGATGTCCGGGATGACCGGCGCGGGCGGGGGCGCGTAGACGGGCTTGGGCGGCATCGGCTTGGGGGCGGTGCGCACCGGGTTGCGGAACGTGGCGGACTGCGCACGCTCTGCCAGCAGCTTCACGTTCGCTTTCATCTTCCGCTCCTGCGCCACATACGGGCGAATTACCTGAAGGAAGGCTTCGCCGTAGCGCGCGGTCTTGATTTCGCCCATGCCGCTGACGCTCCGCATTCCTTCGAGCGTTTCCGGCTTGCGCCGCACCATGGACGTTAGGGTTGCGTCGCTGCAAATGATGAACGGCGCAACGTGATAGAGCTTCGAGAGCGCCATCCGAACCTGCCGCAGCTGCTCGAACAAATCGCCGCCCGTCGGGGCTTCGATTTTCCCGATGCTGCCGATCTTCTCCGCCGTCACCTGCTGCCCCAGATGTGCGCCGTCCGCTCCTCGCCGCCGCTGACGGGCGATTTCCTCCGCCTCGCCGTAGCGCGCGCCGCAGCAGGCGCTGCAATGCCCGCAGTCCTGCGCGGTATTCTCCCCGAAGTACCGCAGGATAAACGCCCGCAGGCAGCCGGGCTTCGTGCAGTAATCCACCATTCGGTTCAGGCGGTTCATGTCCTGATAGCGCACTGCCGACTGCTCCGCCGCCGTCATGTTCTCGTTTGGCTCTGTGTGCTCAATCATCCACTTCGCGGTGAAAATGTCCGACCCGCTATACAGCAGGATGCACTCCGCCGCCTCGCCGTCGCGTCCGGCGCGCCCTGCCTCCTGATAGTACGCCTCCATCGAGCGCGGCATTTGGTAGTGAATGACAAACCGCACGTTGGATTTGTCGATGCCCATGCCGAACGCGTTCGTCGCGACCATCACCGGGCAGGTGTCGTACTGAAATTTCTCCTGATTCTCCTTGCGCTCCTCGTCGCTTAGTCCCGCGTGATAGCGCGTCGCGTCGATGCCCGCGCGAATCAGCTTGTCGCAGACCTGCTCGACCGCCTTGCGCGTTGCGCAGTAGACGATGCCGCTTTCGCCGCGTTTCCGGCGGAGAATGTCCATGAGGGCAGCATCACGGTTCTTGGGGCGGATGACCTCGAAGTAGAGGTTCGGGCGGTCAAAGCCGGTCGTGACCGTTTCCGGGTTTTGCAGGCGCAATAGGCGGATGATATCTTGCCGGACGCGCTCGGTTGCGGTCGCGGTGAATGCGCCCATGACCGGGCGGGTGGGCAGCGAATCGACGAAATCCGCGATGCGCAGATACACCGGGCGGAAATCCTGCCCCCACTGGGAGACGCAGTGCGCCTCATCCACGGCAAGCAGAGAAATCGGCATGGATTGCGCCATTGCCTGAAACGAGGGCGTTTCGAGGCGCTCCGGGGCGACGTAGATGATTTTGTACGCCCCCTGCCGCGCCCGCTGCATGGCGAGATCCATCTGGCGCGGGGTGAGTGAGCTGTTGAGGTACGCAGCTGGAATGCCTGCGCTTTTGAGCGCAGCCACCTGATCCGCCATCAGCGAAATCAGCGGCGAAATAACAATCGCGACCCCTGGCATCATCAGCGCCGGCACCTGATAGCACATGGATTTCCCCGCGCCCGTTGGCATCACGCCGAGTGCATCCCGGTGGTGCGTCAGCGCATTCACCATGACCTCCTGCCCCGGTCGGAACGCCTCATGCCCAAAGTACTTCCGCAGGGTTTCCTGTGCTTGCATCCGTTTTTTTCCTTTCTTATGGGAGGACGTGGGGAGGCGCCAGAGGCTCTGCCCCTGGACTCCGGCAGGACTCTGCCCTGCACCCGCCAAAGGGTCTTCGACCCTCTGGACTCCCTTTTCGCGATTCAGTTGGTGACAACTGCATACAGTGTCCGCGTGTTTATTGAGGGAACGAACCTGCGGCTTAGAGGTACTTCACCTTCACCGTCGGCGGAAGCAGCTCCGGCACGTCCTGCCCCTTCGCCAGCACCAGCACCTCAATGCGGTACAGGCGCATCAGCTCCGGCAGCGTCAGCTTCTCCGTCTCCAATTCCAATACGCGGTCAACACACCGCAGCGCCAGCAGCGAACTTTTCCGCACATCCTGCGCACATCCGGTCAGCGCGACCGTCAGGTGTCCGCCCTCGTCCTTCGCGCGGGTCAGGAACGCAATCGCCTCGTGCGACAAGTCCGCAAATTCCCCGATGACCATCACGCGGCGCATGATGCCGCCGGAAATGTGGCGCATGAGGGCGCTCTCGAAGCGCACCGCCAATTCGCTCTGACGCACTTCGCTCGTCTTGTCGCGCGTCATGAGCGCCAGCGCCATGTCCTTCGCGCTGATTTCGCCCTTCACGACTGCGTTCACCGCCTTGGCAATCGGCATTTCCACCTGATAGCGCTCCATCAGCTGCATGGCGGCGGGCAGCGCGTTGATGCCCTCCACCGTGCCGACCTGCCGAACGGCTTCCTGCGGCGGAACACCCTGTCCGATGAGGATGCCGCAGCGGTTGTTGCGGCTGTGCATGGATGTTGCGGTCACGATGAGGTCGCCGATGCCCGCCAGTCCGCCGAACGTGTACTCCGCGCAGCCCATTTTCAGCCCCAGACGGCTGATTTCGGCAATGCCGCGCGTGATGAGGGCGGCGCGGGCGTTGTCGCCGTTGCCCAGCCCGCTGGAAATGCCGACGGCGAGCGCCTCGATGTTCTTCATCGCGCCGCACAGCTCCACGCCGAGCACGTCCGTGTTCGTATAGGTGCGCATACAGGTGTTCATGAACACGTCCTGCACCGTTTCCGCCACCTGCATGTCCGTGCAGGCGGAAACGATGGACGTCGGCATATCGAGCGCGACTTCCTCCGCATGGGTCGGGCCGGACAGCGCAACGAGCTTCACATGGTCATGCTGACCGTCCTTGCTCAATTCGTCGCGGATGACCTCGGTCATGGTCATGAGTGTGTCCGGCTCAATGCCCTTGGCAACATCCACGATAATCTGTCCGTCCGGGATGAACGGGCGCGCGCTTTCCGCCGTCTGCCGAATGGCGATAGACGGCACGGCGAAAAGCAGAATATCCTTGCCGCTTGCCACTGTCTGCAAATCGCAGGTGAAATGCACCGTTTCGGGGATGACCAGCCCCGGCAGCGCGGGATGCGTGCGCGTAGCAGACAGATTTTCGATTTCCTTCGGGAATTTTGACCACACGGTCACATCGTGCCCGTTGCGGTGCAGCAGCCGCGCCAGCGCAATGCCCCATGTGCCGGAGCCAAGAATGCCAATTGTCGTCTGGTTATTCATGCGATGTTTCTCCTTCTGCTGGATGATGGACGTTCAGCTCGCGCATCAGCATCTCGTAAAACTCCCTCTGATCGCGCCGCAGCCGAATGAAATGCCCTTCGGGATTCAAGAAGCAGTGTTCGGACGTGCCGGTGAACACACGCGTTCCGTCCTGCTTCGTCATGTCGTAGCCAATCGTCAGCACGACGCCGTTGAACGCCTCCACGCGCACATCCACCGTGATGCGGTCGTCGAACGTCGTCGTCGCCAGATACTTGCAGTTTACCGCCGTCACGGGCGAAATCACCCCGCGGCGCTCCAGTTCCGCATACGGGAAGCCGAGCTGCTCCAGATACGCCACGCGCGCTTCCTCCATGAAGCGGATATAATTCGAGTGGTGCGTCACGCCCATGCGGTCGGTTTCATAATACTGCACCCGATGTGTTAATGCTTGCATTGCTTACCAATTCAGGCGGCATCCGTCCGCGGAGCAGCCCGTTTCCTCCTGATTTTCTTCCGCCGGAATCACGCCGCGCAGCACGTCCGTCATTTCCGGCAGCGTGTACGCCCGCAAGCGGATGCGCTGCCCATCGACGAATAGAATCGGCACGCCGCGCGGATGATAGGTGTCCAGCGTGTGCTGGATGGCGGCTTTCACGTCGTCCGCGTAGGCGCGGTTTTCCAGCGCCTGACGCATTTCGTCCGCATTCAGTCCGATGTCCGCCGCCAGCACGCACAGCACGTCAATTTGCCCGATGTCGCGCCCCTCGACCCAATACGCGCGGTAAACTCGGTCGCTCCACGCTTCGTGCTTGCCCGATTTTTCCGCCAGCACCGCCCCTTCAAACGCGAGATACGTCATCGGGCGCGGGCGGATTTCCGGCGGAAGCTGCATGTTCAGCCCGACCGTCTCCGCGGGTTCTTTCAGCCGCGCGAAATACGCCCGATGCTCCTCGTCGCAGATGTCGGTCGGTTCGCTGCCTTCGGGGGTCAGCGCATACGGATGCTCGATGATTTCCGCCTCTTGATGCAGCGTTTTCAGCGCCGCGCGGAGGTTTTCTTTCGTGACAAGGCAGAACGGACACACATAGTCCGTCAGAAAATCAATGGTCAGCATGGGGGTCTTCTCCTTTCGGGGGATAATCAGCCGTCGTCGTCGCGCCAGCATTCGTTTTTCGCGCTGCCGTCGCGGTACGTCGGTTCATAGGGCGACATGTCCTCGTCGTCCTCATCGGGGGATACGCGGTCGCTGTCGTCAGGAATTTTGCGGATGCGCTCCATCTTCGCCGCCTCCTTGCGTTCTGCCTTCTATCATACCACTTTCGCGGGAGGACTGCAAGGGGAAAGAAAAAGCGCCTTGCCCCGGCGGGTGCGCGGAGCAAGGCGGAAAGAAATTTTGTCGCGGGTTAGTTGTTCAGCCAGTCGTTGGCGTCGGGGTAGGTGTAGGGGATGTTGTTGGTTTTGGCGTATTCTAAGGCGTAGGAGTTGCGAGGGACGGTGAGGGTGAGGTTGGAACAGTCACCGAACGCGTAGTCGCCAATGGAGGTAACGGAATTGGGGATGGAGACGGAGGTCAGGGAGTCGCAGTAGTAGAACGCGCGGTTGCCAATGGCGGTAACGGAATCGGGGATGGAGACGGAGGTCAGGGAGTCGCAGTAGGAGAATGCGCGGTCGCCAATGGAGGTAACGGAATCGGGGATGTTGACGGAGGTCAGAGAAGAGCAGGAGTAGAACGCCTCGTCGCCAATGGCGGTAACGGAATCGGGGATGGAGACGGAGGTCAGGGAGTCACAGTAGGAGAATGCGCTGTCGCCAATGGCGGTAACGGAATCGGGGATGGTGACGCTCGTCAGGGACTCGCAGAAGTAGAACGCGTTGTCACCAATGGAGGTAACGGAATCGGGGATGGAGACGGAGGTCAGGGAGTCGCAGTAGTAGAACGCGCTGTCGCCAATGGCGGTAATTCCCTGCGGAATGGTATAAGTTGAAGAACTGATGCCGGCAGGATAGGAAATCAAGGCTTTATCGGCTTTTCGGAACAAAACGCCATCAATGGTGGCAAAATACGGATGCTCAGGAGAAACAGAAATGCTTTTTAGTGCGGAACAGACTGTAAAAGGATTCGTACCAATTTGTTCAACGGAATCGGGGATAGTGATGCTCGTCAGGGAATCGCACAAGGAGAACGCGCAGTCACCGATGGAGGTAACAGAATCGGGGATGGTGACACGGGTCAGAAACTTGCAGTCGTAGAATGCGCTGCTTTCAATGGCGGTAATCCCCTGAGGAATGTTATAAGTTGTGTACTCCCTTCCTTTAGGATAAGAAATCAAACAGCTATCTGCTTTACGGAATAAAACGCCATCAATGGCAAAAAAGTACGGATGTTCAGAAGAAACGAAAATACTTTTTAGTCTGCGGCAGTATGCAAAAGGATTAACAGAAATTTTCTCAACGGAATCTGGGATGATGATGCTGATTAGAGAATTACACAGATAAAACGCTCTGTTATCAATGGAAGTAACCTTTTTTCCATTGAGCATATTGGGAATGGTGAGCTTTTCTGCTTTTCCATTGTACCCTGTAATCTCCACTGTTCCATCATCCAGCAGCGCATACTGGTAGTCGCGCTCATCCTCCGCCACCGCACCCGTCCAGCAGGCACACATCATCACAACAACCATCAGCAGAGCTACGAAGCACTTCTTTTCCATTAGAACAACCTCCTTTATACCATTATCATACACAACAAGCCTTCATTTGTCAATGCGATTCCATAAAAAGCCCCCAGCATATCCACGATACGAAAATATTTGTTCGTGTTCGCCTTGCATGTGCCGGACAAAATGTGCTATACTGTGTTCCTAAGCCAAGGAGGATTGCAACGATGAACGACCAAATCATCATTCGCGGCGCAAGAGAACATAACCTGCGCAATGTCAGCCTGACCGTCCCGCGCGACAAGCTCGTTGTGTTTACGGGGCTGTCCGGGTCGGGCAAAAGCTCGCTGGCGTTCGATACCATTTATGCCGAGGGACAGCGGCGCTATGTGGAAAGCCTGTCCAGCTATGCGCGGCAATTTCTGGGGCAGATGGAGAAGCCCGATGTTGACCAGATTGATGGCCTGTCCCCCGCCATCTCCATTGACCAGAAAACCACCAGCCGCAATCCGCGCTCGACCGTCGGCACGGTGACGGAAATCCACGATTATCTGCGCCTGCTTTATGCGCGCGTGGGGCATCCGCACTGCCCGAAGTGCGGCAAGGAAATCCGCCAGCAGACCGTTGACCAGATGGTGGATGCAATCGTCGCCTATCCCGAAGGCACGAAGCTGATGGTGCTGTCGCCCGTCATCCGCGGCAAAAAGGGCGAGCATGTCAAAGTGTTCGAGGAGGCGCGCAAGAGCGGTTTCGCGCGCGTGCGGGTGGACGGCGAGCTGTACCGGCTGGAGGAAGTGCCGGCGCTGGACAAAAAGAAGAAGCACTCGATTGAAATCGTCGTTGACCGCCTGATTGTCCGCCCCGGCAAGGAGTTCCAGAGCCGTCTGGCGGATTCCATCGAGACGGCGACGAAGCGCTCCGGCGGCTTGGTCATCATGGACATGATGGACAAGGGCGAACTGCTCTTCTCCATGAATTACGCCTGCCCGGACTGCGGCATCTCCATCGAGGAACTCAGCCCGCGCATGTTCTCCTTCAACAGCCCCTATGGCGCGTGTCCGGCGTGCAGCGGGCTGGGCTACCGCATGGTCGTAAGCACGGACATTCTGTTCCCGGATAAGTCGCTGTCTCTGCGGCAGGGCGGGCTGAACGCGATGGGCTTCGGTTCGGCGGATGGCGACGGCGTGACGGCGCAGTACTTCCAAGCCTTATGTGACAAGTACGGCTTCACGATGGATACGCCGATTCAGGAGATTCCCGAAGCGGGCATCCATGCCCTGCTCTACGGCACGGGCAGCGAGAAGCTGACCATGACCTACGACACGCCCAGCGGCAAGGGGACGTATTCCACGACGTTCGAGGGCGTGATTCCGTCCTTGGAGCGCCGCTATGAGGAAACAGGCAGTGAGGCCATGAAAGCCGCCTATGAGGAATACATGGCGGAAGAACCCTGCCCGGTCTGCCACGGCAAGCGATTGAAGCCGGAAGCGCTGGCGGTCACAGTCGGCGGCAAGAATTTGTATGAGGTGTCCAGCCTGTCCATCACGGACGCGCGGGCGTTCTTTCAGTCGCTGGCGCTGACGGAGAAGGAAAGCATGATTGCCGCGCAGATTTTGAAGGAAATCAACGCGCGCATGGGCTTTCTGGAGGACGTCGGGCTGGGCTACCTGACATTGGCGCGCGCGGCAGGGTCGCTGTCCGGCGGCGAGGCGCAGCGAATCCGGCTGGCGACGCAGATTGGCTCAGCGCTCATGGGCGTGCTGTATATTCTGGATGAGCCGTCGATTGGCCTGCATCAGCGCGACAACATGAAGCTCATTAACACCTTGAAAAAAATGCGCGACTTGGGCAACACGCTGATTGTCGTCGAGCACGACGAGGACACGATGTACGCGGCGGACTGGATTGTGGACGTCGGGCCGGGCGCGGGCATCCACGGCGGCAACATCGTCGCGGAAGGCACGGTGGAGGATATCAAGCGCAATCCGAACAGCATCACCGGGCAGTACTTGTCGGGCAAAAAACGCATCGAGATTCCCGACGTGCGCCGTCAGCCGAAGGGCTTCCTGACCATCCGCGGCGCGAAGGAGCATAATCTCAAGAACATTGACGTGAAAGTGCCGCTGGGCTGCCTTTGCTGCGTGACGGGCGTGTCGGGGTCGGGCAAATCCAGCTTGGTGAACGAAATCCTTTACAAGCACTTGGCGAAGGTGCTGAACCGCGCGAAAACCCGTCCCGGCGCGTTTGGCAGCATGGAGGGCGTGGAGCAGCTGGACAAAATCATCTGCATTGACCAAAGCCCCATCGGGCGCACGCCCCGGTCGAATCCGGCGACGTACACCGGGCTGTTTGACCAGATTCGCAAGATCTTTGCCGCCTCCCCCGAAGCGAAGGCGCGCGGCTACAAGGAAAACCGCTTTTCCTTCAACGTCAAGGGCGGGCGGTGCGAAAACTGCTGCGGCGATGGGATGCTGAAAATCGAAATGCACTTCCTGCCGGATATTTTCGTGCCGTGCGACGTGTGCAAGGGCAAGCGCTACAACCGCGAGACGCTGGAAGTGACCTACAAGGGCAAGAATATCTCCGACGTGCTGGACATGAACATCGAGGAAGCCATTACCTTCTTCGAGAACCACGAGAGCATCCGCCGCAAGCTCGAAACGCTCTACGACGTAGGCTTGGGGTACATGAAGCTGGGGCAGGCATCGACGACCCTTTCCGGCGGCGAAGCACAGCGCGTGAAGCTGGCGACGGAACTCAGCCGCCGCGCGACGGGCAAGACGCTTTATGTCTTGGACGAGCCGACGACCGGGCTGCACATGGCAGACGTGGACAAGCTCATCGGCGTTTTGCAGCGCCTGACTGAAACGGGCAACAGCGTGCTGGTGATCGAGCACAATCTGGATGTCATCAAGGTGGCGGACTACCTGATTGACCTCGGCCCGGAGGGTGGCGACAAAGGCGGCGAAATCGTCTGCGAAGGCACGCCGGAGGAAGTTGCCGCGTGCGAAAAGTCGTACACGGGGCAGTTCCTCAAGAAGATGCTGGGGAAACGCTGATTTCTGCCGCGCAATGCGGATGCCGTCAGCGCGAATCCGATTCCGAAGCGAATCACTATTTGAAAAATTGACGAGGCGGGTGTGCCTGCCATCAGCGGAGCGCACCCGCTTCCTGCTGCGCGAAAATGCAACATTCCCGGAAATATGTTGAAATTCATCGAAAAACGAGATATAATGGAACAAGTTAATCTGCCGGAAAGGGGTGAGCGGCTTGAAGAAACATGGAATCCGCGGCCTGCTGATACTGGCGCTGATTTGGGCGCTTATCGGCGCGGCATGGGCGGAGGAAATGCTGCCCGCCTCCATCCGCGAGGCGCAGTCCGCTGAAGAGGCAAATGCGCTGCTCATCCAGTCCGATACCGGCGAACGTTTGGATGTTGTGAGCGGGCAAGTCCGCCTGATTGTCCAGACGCGGCGCGACGACATGTTCTGCGCTGATTACTGGCGTTCGGGCGAGGAAAAAGGCGAATTTGACCTGACTGCGAAGGAAAACCGCTACGGCGCGCCTTATGCCTACTACATCGGCACCATGTGCACGCGTGCGGTGTACTCGATGGCGCTGTCCTACCTTGGCGTGGATATGACCCCGGTGGATATGAGCGTCCTTGCCCAGCGGCGCACGCTGAATGAGCCATACGACGAAATCACGGCGCTGGTGGATGGTTTGGCGCGGCGTGGATTGACCGAAGCGACATTTGATGAAATGATGGCGCAGTATCTCAACGATGAGCGATATTCGCCGCTATATATATATATGAAGCGGACGAACGGTGTAGGTCATGCGCTGCTGATTGTGGGGTATAATGCGGAGCGGAAGCGGTTTGTGGCGGTTGATCCGTCGCCGCGCGGATTTCAGGGGGATACGGTGCGGACGTATGAATTGTCGTTTGCGCAGAATCGCCAGCGGGTGATGCGCTGCCCGTATGCGAAGGACTTGGAAGGCGCAAAGGTCTTGCAGGTGTATCAGTGGTATTGGATAGGGGAAGAAACAGAAAAAGAATAGGCGCGGCACAAAGGGGCTAAACACGCGGAAAAAGAATGGAGAAGAAGCCGTCTCCATCGCGCAGAGGGGTCAAAAGGGGAATTTCGCACGTCCGCAGACGCGCACCCTAAGCCGCGCTATTACACCCTCGTCTGTCCTAAACACAGCCATGTAACCTTTTCTTCATGTTCCGCAACGTTCAAAGTAACCTCTTCCGCAAATTGTATTCAAATTGTACACCACCTGTACTTCAACTGTTTTTTTGCATTTTCCAGCCGAAAACAGCCTGTTTTTTTACATTCAGCACTTTTCTTTTTCTCGTATCCGTGATACAATAGAAGTGTGAATGCTTCTTATTGTGCAGTCGGATGTCAGGCAGTAGCAATTTGAAAGTTCCGTCTCTCCTTGTGTTTGTTTTATCGAGGTTTTACTTCCATTTTTTTCTGCTGATTTTGAAGGAGGTTCATTCCCGTGGATGATGCGAAACGCCCTGCGCCAGAAACCGTCAATTTCTCATCCTGCCGAGTTGTGAGCGTCCGCGCTGTACCCGCCGCAAGCCCGAACTTCGCGCCGGTGTACTGCCTGATGACGTCGGAGGTGGACGGTTTCCCTATACAGCAGGCAATTCCGCTCATTCCGCTTGGCGGAGCGGTGCAGGGCGCACAGACAGCGCAAGCCGTTCGACCCGCACAGCCCATGCCTTCCGTGTCGTCGTCCACTGCATCCGCCCGCCCGAAGCCGCCTCAGCTGCCCCTGCCGAAATCGCAAATCCCGACGCAGTGGGAGATTTCCAGTCTGCTGTCGTCTCTCGGCGTGCCTGCGCGTCTGTCCGGCTTCTACTATCTGGTGGATGCGATTCTGTATCTCCTGTGTCAGCCCATTGAGACGCGCTGCATGACGATGGAAGTCTACCCGACCGTTGCGCGGCGATACAGCACGTCGCCGCTGGCGGTAGAACGCGCGATTCGCACGGCCATCAACCAATCGTGGCAGGAGCAGAACATTCCGCTTTACTGCGCCCTGTCGGGGCGGAATCCCGCGCCGCATGAACCGCGCCCCACAACGTGCGAGTTTGTGGCGAACGTGCTGATGTTCCTGCGGCTTCATCTGGCGGAGCTGAAGAAGTGAATATTTCTGGAGATTGAAAAAACCAGCGGTTTTGTGCCGCTGGTTTTTCTTGTATCCTTTTGGGTTTGGGTATCCGTTTGGAGGGGGAAGCAAGGGCAAGGTGCGGTGGAGCGACTATGTGGTCGCGCCCATTTGGCGCGACAATGTGCAAGGGGTGGGTAGAGTAGCTTGGGGGCGCTCCTGCGGGAGCGCAAAGTTACTGGCAGGGACGCTTCGCTGC
>OJNS01001558.1_pt1 | contig 11456 bp, 10 predicted proteins | sample 1597911 | NCBI WGS metagenome assembly OJNS01 (sample SAMN01915214, study PRJEB22387) | human gut metagenome | isolation source: stool | host: Homo sapiens | place: USA
GAGCATAAATTCGGGCGTGTCCCGCCCTATATCTTTATTCAACCGGGAAAAGTTATGCCAGTTGTCGTAGTCCTTCTTTCAAAATGTTTTTTGCAGCATTGTAATCCCGGTCATGGATTGCCCCACACTTTGGACAAGTCCATTGGCGCACATTCAGGTTCGCAACGGCTCTGTTCTTCTCCCCGCACTCTGAGCAAATTTGGCTGGAGGCATAAAACCGAGGCACTTCTATCACTTTTTTGCCATACCAATCGGCCTTGTACTTCAGTTGCAATAAAAAATCTGCCCAGCTTGCGTCGTAGATAGCTTTGGCTCTTGGCGAGTTTGCCGACATTCCCACAATGTCTAATTTCTCAACGCAAATGATGTCATTCTCACGAACAAGTTTCATAGATAACTTATTGAGAAAATCTTTCCTTTGGTTGGCAATATGTTCTTCGAGCTTTGCAAGTTTGATTCTTGTTTTCTCCCAGCGATTACTCCCCTTTGGTTTTCGGGAGAGTTGCCGTTGGAGTCTCTGAATCTTTTTCTCGCTTTGCTCATAAAAGCCCGGTTTGGAATACTTATCGCCATCTGAAGTGGTTACATACGATTTGAGACCAACATCAATACCAATATATGCCCCGGTGACAGGCAACGGCTCAATTTCCACATTCGGACAATATAGGTGAACAAAATACTTGCCGCTTGGTTTTTTACTGACTGTAACACTCTGTACTCGGCCCTTTACAGCCCTGCTGATACGACACGATACCGCTCCCAACAACGGCAGCATAACTGCTTTATCTTGTTCAGAAATTTTCACCTTAGCGCAACGGTAACTTTGAGTACTGTCATGCTTTTTTCGGTACCTGGGAAATTTAGAATTTCTTTTCTGTGACTGAACCCGATTAATTGCGTTCCTTGCCGCATACATTGCCGAACTCAGTACAAACTTATCTTTATCAGCTATCTTTCGTAAGAAGGTATCTCTTTCAATTAGCGCATCCAAACTATTCTGACCCGTTATTTGAGTCAGATTCCCAGTTTCCTTGTATTGTCGTTCACTTTCCGCAATGAAATGGTTATAAACATATCGAGTGCAACCAAATATCTTGTTTATTTTTTCTTCTTGCCACTTCTTGGGATAGATACGAAACTTATATACAACTTCCATATAACCACCGCTTTTATTGTATAGTATACTGCGAAAAAGTACAATACTTTTCCTGCTCACTCCAGCGGATATTGTGCAGGATGCCGCCGCAGCAAGCCCTGGGCGCATTGTGCAAAGTGACAAATTTTATGCAGGATAATCCGCTCATGCGGCAATTTTGAGGCAAGTCTGTTCATAAATGAGCAGACTTGTTTTCGTCATTTTTTCAGTTGTATTTTAACCGTTTTTGTTGTTATATTGATATATTTTATACAAAATGATATAATTTTTATAGAATAAGCCACAAATTTTCTCCGACTGTTGAGGTATAAAACCATGGACGAAACAATCCGCTATCTTGCCCTATATCAGCAGCTCTGCACCGAACAGCTACAATATCTCTCGGCATGTATGCAGCAGCGGGAAGCCTTGGACAAAGAAATCGAAAAGCTATACCAAAACGCCAGTCGGAGTTATGCTTATGTCTGCGCAATGCTCAACGGTGAAGAAGTGCCAACAACCAGAGTAGACAAATCCTATATGGAATCGCTGCGTCCGTCTTTGTCTCATAAAAGCAGCAGCCGTCATAAGGCAAAACGCCAATTCCGTCAACCCCGTCCAGTCTTGCAGATGACACAGGATGGGAAGCTCATCCATCGCTATCAGTCCATGCGGCAAGCCTATAAAGCTACTGGAATAAGTATCAGCAATATTTCTATTGCCGCTCAGACACACTCGTGCACAAAAGATGGGTCTTACTGGCAGTTTGAGGACACCTTACCCAAGGATGATATTGCATTCAACGATTACATTCCCCCCTCCTTTGGTAGCTTAAATTTTGACGCATCCTTACCGGTGCTCTCCGATTTACCATCAGATTGGGTGGACGGAGACAATACATAGCAATTCTCAAGAGCCCCGATGTCATGTGACACCGGGGCTCTCGCCTATCTCAACCCTTATGGGGCGTATCTCCCTGCTCCATCACATACCGGATGCAATCCAGGGCAAACACCCCCTCGCAGCGGTAGCCCAGCTCCTGGCTGTATTGCCGGATGCGTTCCAGCTCTGCCTCGTCCACGGTGCAGCGCAGCAGGCCCCGGCGGGCCGTCTGGTTTTTCCCCGGAATTTCGGCCCGCCAGAACGGAGCCATGCCGTAGTGCCGTAAGATGGCATTGACCTCATACTGTTTCAGCCCGATGGCGCGGGCAACCTGCCGGAGCGTGCAAAATCCGCCCTGAGCTGCCATGCACTCCATTTTCTCCCGCAGCTTATCCGGAACGGGCTCCGGGTCAAACACGTTTTTGGTGGGCAGACCCAGCATGGCTTGTATCATGATGTATCGGTCTGGCACAAGCTGCTCCCAGGTCTTGAGGCGGTTGGCCATGCTGGTGGAAATGCTGGAGCCGAACACCCTCTCTGTCATCGCTGTTCCATGATAATCGCACAGGGCGGCGTATAGTTTGGCTTTGTCCACAATGATGCCGGTCTGCCTAACGATTTCCATGTAACCCCGATTAAGCAGCGCCTGATAGAGATTGTTACAGGCGGGCGGTGACACGGACGCAGGAAGCATCCAGTACTCCCGCACCAGCTCACTGACCCGGAGCTCAGCGGGTGATATGTCCATATCCGGCTTCTTATCCGTCTCCATCGCTCCCAGGGGGAAAAAGCAATTATTGAGTGTCAATCTCGCATTGGCAACGGTAATCTGCTTCAGTCGGCACTTATGCTTGACGCACACACCGGAGAGGGGTATCTGGTGCTCCACATGGTAATACGCCTCTCCGTAAATCTGTGCGTCCTCCTGGACACACAGTGGGCAGTATCGCAGAGCGTAATCGCCCCGGGGAAAGGTCTTCCACAGGTGGGTGGGGGTCTTGCCCCGCCCTTGGAGCAAGTCATCCAACAGGGCCTCACGCTCCTGCGGCTGATACATCCGAGTGTAATATAGGAAGGGCGTGTGGCGAAGAATCAGTCCCTCCCCATCGAACACCCTCTCGGGGAACTGGGAGAGAACAGCGTAGATAGCTGCGTTGGGGTAGAGCGTTGCCATCTTAACCCCTGCCTTGCTACCAAAGAGCTGCCGCTTGACGATGTTATGCTCCCGTATTCCGCTGGATATATAGTACCGGCACAGCACACTGTAAAACAGTTCGCCCGGGTATGGGGTTGGAAAATAGGTCAGCACAGTACCACCTCCTCCACCATTCCTTGGGACAGCAGCAGCTCCCGGAGCGTCCCTGCCTTAAAGGCCACCAGAAGGTCGCGCTCGTCCCGCTGGTCTGCCTTTCTGCCCCGTGGGACAGCGTAGAGCCGCTTGACGGGGCCGCTGCTCTCAGATGTATTCTCGGCCGGATTGGCCTCTGGTGGCTCGATGGTCCCCTCTGCCGGGGCCTGAAAATCAGATAAAAAAGTCCCCGTCCCCAGCTCCTGGGGCGGCTGGATGGCCAGATAGTCCGCTGCCGCTGCAATCATCTTGCCGTCTATCTTATCCACGCCCCGCATGAGGGCCTGGGCCTGGGACTCCTCCAGCAGCTTAGATATATACGCTGGGATGCCGCCGCTGAAATCGTATATCTGATTGGCCAGCTTGTCGGTCAGCACAGCCTGCTCCGGCGTGTACTGATACGGCCAGAGTGACGACAAAAAGCTCCTGTACGCTCCGTCCGGCTTAAAGGGCAAGAGCCGGGGGCCTCGCGTCCGCCGCCGCAGATACTCCTCGGACTGAAAGACACCCTCCGCAAGTGTCGTCCCGGTAAAATAGACCGCCGTACAGGTGTCGTTGGTGAGCTCGGTCAGAAAGCGTATCAGCGGCTTAATTCTGTTGGTGCGCTGGGCGGTGGCGACAACGTTCTGTATCTCGTCTACAACCAGGAGGCCCACATTGTAGGTGACGCACAGGGTCTTGATATAGGTGGCCACGGCGCTGGCCGACCCGGCGTGCGCCCGCAGCAGATAGTCCAGGTGATTACTCCCCACGGCCATGTCCAGAGCCCGAACGATGTTATAGGCCATGGTCTTTTGGCTGGCGTCGCTGGGGCATTCTACATGGAGCCACAGGACTTGCTTGGTGTAAAACGCCTTGCCAAGATACTTTTCGTGGCTGACCACCTGGGGCATGAGCATGAGGCAGCGTTTCAGGGTGCTGGTCTTGCCGATGCCGGGTGTGCCCAACAGTGCCCCGGACTGTGCCTGCGCCCCGTAGCCCGCCCCGGAGCTGTCTGAAAACAGGGCATTGATACGGGTCACACGCTCCCGTGATGTTAGAGTATGATAGCTGCTCTGGAGCATCCGATACAGCGAGTCGTAGATGTAATACATATAGTCCAGCGGGATAAAGACGGTGGGCAGCAGGGTCAGCCCCTGACGGCGCTCGGCCATACTCATGCTCTGACACGCCTGGGGTGGCGGTGGGCAGCACCGGATTTGTCGGATAAACTGCTCCGGCCCCAGGCACTCCGGCAACGCCTCAATAAGCGGGTTTTGTGTCCCGCTGTTGTCATAGACGGCCTCTACCGTCTGCATCCCGAGATTGTATTTCACGTCAGACTCCTCCTTTCTCTGGTACGATTCTGCGGGATGTCCGATATATCCTTGACGCTCCCGGTGCTCTGTTCTTCCGCCTGTCGGATGATGCGCTCTATCTCGCTCCGCATGGCGACACGGGCCTCCAGCTCGGCTTGGCGGGCAGCTTTCTCTTTCTCTGATTCCTCCCGGCGCATGACTGCCACATCGGCCATATCATAGCCGCTGTATCGGGCGCTGGACGGGGCCAGGGCACAGGGTATGAGCCGCTTGTCCTCGGCAATCACATAGATATGGCTGGTGTCCTGCGGGTCGTAGGCATACTCGATTTTCCCTCCAATCGTCAGCTCCGCACCGCGCTCCGGCAGATAGCGCAGGCCGTTACACAGGATGCCCTTGCGGGTGAGCTTGCTGGATGCCCTGGGCAGGGCGCGGCGGTAGAGTTCGGCAGCATCTACATCCAGCAGCGTGGTCTTGCCCTGGTCAACAAGCCATTGCCACAGTCTTGCGGGCGTGTTGGGAGCATCCACGGGCAGATGGCCAATTTCGGTCAGGACGCGGCCCTTATTGAGCGCAATAATCGTATGTATCACGATGGCCGTGTACTCGTCCAGCGTCAAGATAGCCTGCTTGCGGTAGTCTGTGGCCCACCGCTCACCCACATCGTCCCCAATGACGCCGCGCCCCCGGAGCATGGATTTATAGCTCTCCTGGATTAAGTCCATCGCTCGCTCCACCAGGGGCTTTTCCTCGGCTCGGAACGGGGGCAGGGCTTGCCGGTCGATGCCGTAGCAGATGCACAGTTCATCAATGCGATTGCCGACAAACTCGCCGCCTCTATCGCTGATGATTTCGGAGGGCAGGCCCCGGCTGGGCCAATCCTCGGGGCGCAGGTCTATTCCATAGGCCGCACAGTAGGCCCGCTTGTCCATGGCCGCGTTGGCGATGCAGGCCATCATGGCAGTCTCGCCCGCGTCCAGCCCGACGTAGAGACCGGCAATCAGGCCGCTGGCTGTATCAATGGCTAAATAGACATTGGGACGGCCTATGACCTTGCTCCTGTCCCATTTAGACACCAGGTAGATGTCCCCCTGTGTCTCGTCCACCTGATAGCAGCCAATACTCTCCCTGTACTGCATGGCAGAGCCGTACAGTGGCCGGCTGTTGCGCTGGTAGGCTGTCAGGCCCTCCCGTGCAATCTCCTTCTGCGGGTCGCCCCGGAAGTGCCGGAAATAATAGGTCCTGAAGCTGCTCCAGGATGGTATCTCGTCAGCAATGACACCCTGGTTTGTGTAATGCTCCAGGATAAAGAGTTCATAGGCAGTTCTGAGACTTCCACGTTTGGCGCTGAAATAATATTTACGGATTGCTGCCTCGTAGTCCGGTCTGCGGGTGCTCTCCCGTGGCTTGCCCTTGGTCAGGCTCCCGTGGGCCAGATAGGCATGATACAGGCGGCGCAGCCGTCTGACCGTGGTGCCACATTCCCGGGCGATAGCGGCAAATACTGATGCGCGGTGGGCCTCGTCCGTGATGCAGCGGTCATCCTCCAGGGCTGGCCGGAGCAGGTCGTATCGCTGCTGCTGGGCGTTGGACTTGGGGCGCTCCATGTTGCGGGCATACTCCTCCGGCGCGGCAATCCGCTCCGCCTTCGCCAGCTCGTCCCGGCTGACATAGCGGGGCATCTGGTACTCGTCATAGGCGATGACCCACGCTCCGCCGGTGCTCTGCCGGAGCACCCGGAAGCGCTCACCGGCAAGCCGAATAAACATCTCTCTCCCTCCCCATTGGTGCGTCATATATGTAAGATAGGTTTTTTGTCCCACGGGCTTACGCCCGTGGGGGATGGAAATGATTTGATTGACAGCCGCCTGACGGCGGCTGTACGGGTTTACACGCAAAAGTAGGGAATGCTTCAGGGGAGTACGCAGCGGGCGGAGCGTACCATCTGTCACTCACCCTTTGTCTTGCTCCCTGTAAACCGGGGGTTTCAGGGGGGCGGAGCCCCCCTTTGAATAAATGTGGGGACGAGAAATCCTGATTCTTCCTGTTGTTTTGATGATAGACGGAGTACAAAATGCGATGTGTGCAGGGTGTGCAGGGTACAATTACCCGTTTCTCACACAAAAAATCAAAATCCAGTTAAAATAAAAAGTGCGAGAAAAGATAGTATCTATCCTGCACACTCTGCACAGACCCGGAGCCCCAAGTAAAAGGCACGGCCACAGCACCCGCAGAGGGGAGCAAAAGCAAAACGACCAAGCAGTGCATCAACTGCTTGGTCGTTTTTATGCGGCAATCAATAATCAATCGCCAAATGGACGGAATGATTTATCATCTCCATCATCGTTTCCAAAGGGCTCTGCGGAGATGTCGCGGGACGGTGTATAGACGGGGTAAGTGCAGTTACGATACTCGCGCTCTAACAGGTCGTACTCGCTTTCCGGTGGCTCGGGGTCAAGTGAGTCGGAGCAGCACTCCTCGCGCTGGTACTTAACGATACTGGTTAGGCCATCAGCCACATCGCATACCGCCTCTACACCTTGGCGATTTAGACGCGCAAAGGATAGAAGTAGGCTGTCAGGGAGATATAGGACTCCATCTCGACCACCTGGGCCAAGTTGGACAAGCGTAAGACCAGCCGACCCGTCATCGGAAAAACGGATATTTCCATTTGCGACGCAGGCAGGGTCAAAATTTGCCCGCTTGAGCAACTCATCATAGCTGATGCCCAAAAACTTTACGACTTTTTCGATGGCGGAAACCATAGCTTTGTCCTTGCTGTCTTTATCGCTTTTGTCGCTATCAGTATTCCCCAAAATCAGTGTCTCTACTGATATATTTAGGGCTTTCGCAACTTTTTCGAGGGAACTGTATTTGGGGCTACTTGCATCCCTCTCCCAGTGTCCGATTGTCTGGTATGGTACACCCATTATCCTTGCCAAGTCTGCCTGTGTCATCCCGGCGTTGGTACGAGCAACCTTAATTCTTTCACCGATAGTCATAGTAATTTCCTCCTGTTGACAACATTATACAATAAAATTGTAATGCTGTCAACAATAAGTTAAAAAAATATTGCACAACGAAAAAATATATTATAAATTAAATGTCTTTGGTCAAAGAAATAAAAAATATATTGTAATTAGGGTTGACATTAAAATTTTATTGTGCTATGATTTGGCCATAGACAAGAAAACGCCTCTTACAGAGAGGCAGAAAGGATAATCTTAATATGTATACCGAATCAGCATCCGTAACGGATGTTACCACAGCCATCCCAATACAATCAGAGACCGCACAGCCCCAGCATCTCAAATACGATACATTACCACTGGATAACAGTCAGCCGACCAGCATTACCTCTGCAACTGTTGCAGAGGCACCTGGGCAACAGATTGTCCCTGGGAGCGATGATGCAATCATCGGTCAGCTTCCAGCGCCCAGCGCAAAGGATTTATATTGTGCCTTGTTGGCCGGGACACATCCCATGTGCCGGGACAATAAAATGGCCATTATGATGTTGCTGAGTATCATTAGCTGCTATACGACAGATGCGGGCCAGATTGACCGGATTTTCCGCCACAGCCCACTCGTACCGACCTGGTGGGACGAGCCCCTGGAAAAAGACGGCCGGAGAAGTAATATGGCAAATAGCTTGTATTACATCCAAAAGGTAATATATACCAATAGGATTATGCTGCTGACGGTCTATGGCTGGCAGCCCCTGGTAATGTACTGCCCCGATGAAAACACAAAGTATGGCCGCGATGATATTGGCATCTCAACTCTGTTTTGTGATATTTTTCGTAACTCTATCCTTAAGTGTATTGAACAAAACTGTTGGTACACCTATGACGGGACACGTTGGGTAGTAAGTACTGAGAGAGTGATGGAGACCTGTAAGGCATTTACGCAGGCCCTATGTGACTATTACAAAATAGTGGCGTATTTGGACGAGCTTGCGTTCCCCCAGGATGAAGGAGAGAAGAAAAAGAGCACCAAAAATCACCCTTATATCCGATATGCGGAGTCGGTCAAATCACGCAGGGTACGTGATACGCTCCTGAAGGATGCACAATCTGTGCCGGGGATGTCCATATCGCAGTCTGACTTTGACGCTGACGGAGAGCTTCTGAATTGCCAGAATGGGACGATTGACCTCAGGGACTGTACGCTGCGCCCTCACTCTCCAACAAACCACATTACCAAAATGGCAAATGTGACATATGTTCCGGGAGCTCGTAGCCAGCTATGGGAGGGGCACATCATCACCGTCATGGAGAACGACATGGAAAAGGCCAAGTATCTGCAAAAAGCGATTGGCTATGCCCTGCGCGGGTCCCATGACCTGGAGTGTATGATGATGCTTTACGGCCAGAGCTCCCGAAACGGCAAAAGCGTGACCGTAGATGCCGTTAATAAAATGTTGGGAGACTACGGCGGAACGGCAAATCCTGAGACATTTGCTCAGAGACTTAACACAAGCAGCAGCGCACACAACGATGGCCTGGCGCGTCTGGCTGGTTTGCGATTTGTGAGTGTGCCGGAGGCCGATGGGCATCTGACCTTATCAGCGTCCCTGATTAAGCGGTGTACCGGTGATGAGCTCATATCCGCAAGACCTATCTATGGCAAGGAGTTCAGCTTTGCCCCTCAATTTACGCTCTTTTTCCATACTAACCATTTGCCTCGTATCAATGATAGGTCGATGTTTGATTCCAACCGAGTCAAGGTCATTCCGTTTACATATCATTTCCCAGAAGCTGCCAGAAACCCGCATATGCTGGCAGACCTGACCACGCCGGAAAATTTAAGCGGTATCTTAAACTGGGCCCTGGAAGGATTGGCACTCATCAAGCGTGAGGGATTTATGGCTCCTGCTTCTGTGATGGATGCGATTGAGGAGTATCGGCAAGACTCTGACCGCGTCGGTAATTTTATCCGCGAGAGAATGGAACAGAGGTCAGGAGACGCCTCCACGACAGAGGTATTCGCTGCGTATAAGGTATGGTGCGAGAGCTCTGGCCTCCGCCCTGGGCGCGAACAGGATTTCAAACGTGAGATGGAGCGGCATGGCATCAATGTGGGCCGTCCCCGCGTCAACGGTAAACAGGTGACCTCGTACCTCGGGTGGGTACTGGGACAGCCCTGATGGCGGTGAGCTTAAATGAGAAATGATTTGACCAAATTGGCCGCTGCTGCTGGCCTGCCCGAGCTAAGCGGCACGGCGGAAGAAATCGCACAAGCCGAATACATACGGGCCGAATTGCTGGATAGCGCAGAGCTGTTTTTGCGGGAGAGTTGGGAGCAGACCAACGGGCTCGATGACACCGCCATCAAAGAGCGTAACCTGCAAGTGCTGCACATCCTGGGGCAGATACTCGTGCAAGCGCGACTTGAGCCCAGCGCCGTGTGGTGGATAGACCACGGAAAGGGTGATGGGGCTCAGATGTTGAGATGTATTTACCGGGCACAACATCCCGGAGCGATACTAGTATAATTTTAATTTTTTTCTGAAAGGAATGTATCTAAAATGATTGAAAGCAAGGTTATTAACGGGAAGATGTACGATACTCGTACAGCAAAGGCAATGTTCCGGACCGAATATGACGGAGATAACGGGAACCCTTGGTATAGAGAGACTTTGTATCGTAAGCGTACCGGCGAGTATTTTTTGTACGGCGAGAGCACGGATTGTTTCTCCCGTTATTGCGGTGGCGAAATTATTCCGTACACGCTGGATGAGGCCAAGCAGTGGGCTGAGGGGAATTGCAGCGGCGACGAGTATGTAGAGATTTTCGGAAAAGTTGAGGAATAAAATCATAGCCCGCAAAGCTAACCCATCTTCTGAGGCGCATGTATTGTGGAATCGACATCCCAAGAAGCAGGAATTGCAATCAATTAGGAGGAAATTAAAATGATAGGCGACGATGATGTTAGGCTATTCCGCAAAAAGTGGACGCGAGAGAAAATCCGAGAAGCCGAGGCAAAGGAGGCAAAGCGCAAAAAAATCCGGGAGATGATAGACAAATACAGCATCGTGGTAGATGCTGGGAAAGTGATTGTCCAATGTGAGACCACGCCCAAGCAGCAGGACGAGATTATGGCTGCTGTGCCGGATATTGTAGAGTGCTGGGAGTATGATACAATGTTGATGGATGCGAAGTTGGATGCCATCTTTGAATCGCTCACACGGCAATGAGCGGGATTGTGCCCAAATACTTATATTGCGATTTTGCCCGTCATGTGGTATAGTCTGAATATACTCATTTATGAGGCTTTTCCGGGCTCTACTATGTGATAATTGATTGAAAAACGCGCCGTCTGTCGCACCAATCCTGGCACGGCAGGCCCGCGCCGTCACATAGTATTTTTTAGGGTCCTGGAGCAATCCGGGGCCCTCTTTTTATGCCCTGAATGCCGCCCCGCAAAATCCCGTTTCGGCCTGCTGAAGCGTCCACTGAGGCGGCAATCCCGCCACAGCCTACCCGTGTCATCTATGCCCATAATGTGCGCCAGACCATGCGTTTGCAAGCAAAATCGCAACGATATGGCTGTATCAGAAGCCGCTCCGGTATCCGGGGTGAGGGTGATGGGGTGGTGTGGAGGGGAAGAGGGAGAGGGGTTACGGAAGGTGGAGCAGCAGGGAGCGCAGCGGTGCGCTCCGGTAGAGATTTTGTAGCTTTTGGAGAGGGTGTTACGGTATGGTGCTGCGGTCAGGATTGGTGCGACAGTCGGTGCGATTTTCGAGTGACCGGCACAACGACTGTGATAATTGATTGAAAAACGCGCCGTC
>OJNS01001562.1_pt1 | contig 11437 bp, 8 predicted proteins | sample 1597911 | NCBI WGS metagenome assembly OJNS01 (sample SAMN01915214, study PRJEB22387) | human gut metagenome | isolation source: stool | host: Homo sapiens | place: USA
TGACCGAAGCACCGGGGAAAAGCCTTCCGTCAACTGTGAACTTATCGATGATCGTTGCTTTTGGATTTTCGATGAGGCCAATCAGTTTCTTTGCGGCAAGCTGTCCGATCGTTTCTGTGTCCTGGCACAGCGTTGTCAGCCGGGGCTCAAGGATGCGGGCAAAAGTGAGTCCATCATATCCTGCGATGGAAATATCATCTGGTATCCGAAGTCCTCGTTCGTGGATTTCGTTGATACCGCCCAGAGCAGAAAAATCATCCGGATAAAGAATGCAGGTAGGCGGATCTTTCAGATCAAGAAGTTCTGAGGTCGCCATCGCTGCGGCTTCTGCATCGCGATAGGGGATGACCGGCATATATTCATCGGGTACATCGATATGTTTTTTCTGAAGCGTCCTGTAGAAGCTTCCCAGACGACTTCGTGTAACAGAAGAATCTTCTCCGTGAATATAGGCAATCTTTCTGTGTCCCCGTTCAAGAATATAAGAGACAAGTTCTTCCATTCCCTGAATGTTGTTGGAAACAACAGCAATTCTTCCATCGAATACATGGTCGATCGTAACCACCGGAATTTCGGATTGCACCAGCTGTTGTACTTCTTCTGTAAAGAAGTTGATGCAGGCAATTACAACTCCGTCGACTCCCCGGTAGCGGCAGTGATCATAATAACTGATGTGCTGACCGGAAAGATTTCCGCTGGTAAAGGTGATGTCGTATCCTCTGGATTCAGCTGTGCGCTTGAAACTTTCTAATACATGATTGAAATAATCATGTGTGAGACCACTCATGGCTTCGTCTACGAATAGTACGCCGAGATTGTGGCTTCGCTTGGTTTTCAGCGACCGTGCTGAGGAATTAGGAAGATATCCCATTTCTGATGCAGTATTTAAAATAAGCTGCCGGGTCTCTTCGCTGATATCCGGATAACCATTGAGAGCTTTGCTGACACTTGCAACAGATACGCTGCATTGTTTTGCAATGTCTTTCATGGATACCATATGCATGTCCAGCCTTTTCTGTTTTTGTTTCTAAATCGTTTTCGCAAGCTCATCGTACTGTATTTTCGGACAATTTGCAAGTGTAAATTGTTATATTTGCATAATTTATCCCTCTTGCACAAAAAATAATTAACAATAATTAATCAATTTCACAAAAAAGACGCTTTGTTTTTACGAAAAATTTCGTAAAAAACTTAACGATTACGAAAACATGTTTGTACACTATTTCGTAAGCGAAAATGTAGTTGATTTTTTTGAATAAGTGAATTATACTGAGCTTAATCCAATCTAATTATATTATAGTTATAAAATTTCTAAACTTATTCGTTTTCGCAATTCTGTTTTCAGTCTTTAATTCGTGATCGCATACCCTTTACTTTATTTATATTGTTTTTTGAAGGAGGTTCTTTATGAAATTCGGACATTTTGACGATAAAGCCAAAGAATATGTAATCACCACACCACATACTCCGCAGCCATGGATCAATTATCTCGGAAGCAACGACTTCTTTTCACTGATCTCAAACACCTGTGGCGGATATAGTTTCTATAAAGATGCGAAACTTTTACGTATTACGAGATATCGCTACAATAACATTCCGGTAGATTCCAATGGAAAATATTACTATATCAATGATGACGGTGTGATCTGGAATCCGGGCACGATGCCATCCGGTACAGAGACAGATACATATGAATGCCGTCACGGTCTGGGCTACAGTCGTTTCCATTCAACGAAAAATAATCTGGAAGCGGATCTGCTGGCATTTGTACCGGTAGATGCAGCGTGCGAGATCAACTGCCTGACTTTGAAAAACAATTCAGATGTCGAAAAAAACATCTCTTTATTTTCTTATGTAGAATTCTGTCTCTGGAATGCAGTTGATGACTCGACTAACTTCCAGCGAAATTTAAGTATTGGTGAAGTGGAAGTACACGGAAGTACAATTTATCATAAGACCGAATACAGAGAGCGCCGCCGTCATTATAGTTTCTTTACTGTAAATACACCGGTTCAGAATTTTGATACCAGCAGGGATGAATTCCTTGGAGCCGGTAACGGCAATGCATTCCCGGATGCAGTCCGTAAGAAAAAATGCAGCAACTCCATAGCAAGCGGATGGTATCCGATCGCAGCACATCAGATCAATCTGACACTTGCTCCTGGCGAAGAAAAGACATTTGTATTTATGCTGGGGTACTGTGAAAACCCTGCAGACAATAAATGGGAAGCTCTGAACGTCATTCGTAAGGCCCCGGCAAAAACGCTTATCGAAAGATATGATACAGTAGAAAAAGCAATGGCAGCATTTGCAGAGCTGAAAACATACTGGGAGACACTGCTTGCACGTTTTGAAGTCACCAGTTCGAATGAACACATTGACCGTATGGCAAATATCTGGAACCAGTATCAGTGTATGGTAACATTCAATATGTCAAGATCTGCATCTTATTATGAATCTGGTACCGGACGAGGCATGGGATTCCGTGATTCCTGTCAGGACCTTCTCGGATTTGTGCATCTGATTCCGGAGCGCGCGAGAGAAAGGATCATTGATATTGCATCCACACAGTTCCCGGATGGAAGTGCATATCATCAGTATCAGCCACTGACAAAGCAGGGTAACCTCGATGTCGGAAGCGGATTTAATGATGACCCGCTGTGGCTGATTGCAGCGGTTGCCGCTTATCTGAAAGAAACCGGTGATTATGGCATTCTTGATGAGCCGGTACCATTTGACTGTAAGAAAGGTTCTGAAGTACCGCTGTTTGAACATCTGAACAAATCGTTCCATTATACAGCGACACATCTCGGACCGCACAAACTTCCGTTGATCGGAAGAGCTGACTGGAATGACTGCCTGAATCTGAACTGCTTCTCCAGTGAACCCGGTGAATCTTTCCAGACGACCGGACCATCCGAAGGACCGGTGGCAGAATCTGTATTTATTGCAGCAATGTTTGTTAAATATGGTAAAGAATTTAAAGAAATCTGTCTGCGTACAGGACATGAAGATCTTGCAAAAGAAGCAGAGAGTGCAGTAGCCGATATGTATCAGGCGGTTCTGGATGCAGGATGGGACGGAGAATGGTTCCTTCGCGCATATGATTCACAGTCTGCAAAAGTCGGATCAAAAGAATGTGAAGAAGGTAAAATTTATATTGAACCACAGGGATTCTGCGTAATGGCTGAAATCGGAAAAGAAGAAGGCCTTGCTGAGAAAGCGCTGGATTCCGTACATAAACATCTGGAAACGAAATATGGTATCATGATACTCCAGCCGGCATATACCAGATATCATCTGGAACTTGGTGAAATTTCTTCTTATCCGCCGGGATACAAAGAAAATGCCGGAATCTTCTGCCATAACAATCCGTGGATTTCTATTGCAGAAGCTGTACTCGGAAGAGGAGATCTTGCATTTGATGTTTACCGTAAGATCTGCCCGTCCTATATTGAAGAGATCAGTGATGTACATCGCACAGAACCATATATTTATTCACAGATGATAGCAGGTGCTGACGCAGCAAGATTCGGCGAGGCAAAGAACAGCTGGCTGACCGGAACGGCAGCCTGGACATTTGTTAACCTGTCACAGGCGCTTCTCGGAATCCAGCCGGAATATGACGGTCTGGTAGTGAATCCGTGTCTGCCGAAAGCTTTTGGTGATCTGCAGATCAAACGCCGCTACAGAGATGCGGAATATTATATTGATATCCGCAAACCGGACGGTGTGGAAAAAGGTGTTGAATGGATGGAAGTAGACGGCGAAAAAATTGCCGGAAACCAGATTCCTCTGATCCCCGGCAAGAAAGAATACCATGTAACGGTACAGATGGGTTAATTATTTGTTCCCTGTGATGTGGTCATGGTGGAGGCGAGACCTTCCGGAAGGATGGTTCCTCCGCCGAGTACCATATCGTCATCATAAAGGACAGCAGCCTGTCCCGGAGTAACGGCTCTCTGTGGCTCATCGAAGGTGATCTTTATCAGGTCTTCTCCGATCTGCTCCACAGTTGCCGGTTGTTCCGGCTGACGGTAACGCGTTTTGACTTTACATTTGATCGGTGCATCGAGATGATCCCATGGAATCAGGTTGATGTCGTTGATATAACAATAATTACTCATCAGATCCTGTTTTCCGCCGAGGATAACCTCGTTGGAATCCAGTGATTTGCCACAGACATAGAGAGATTCCGGTGCGGAAATACCGAGACCGCGGCGCTGGCCGATCGTATAATGAATCTGGCCTTTATGTTTACCGAGAACTTTTCCCTCTTTATTTACAAAATCTCCCGGTTTGGATGACTGACCGGTATACTGTTCAATAAATAAAGCATAATCTCCGTCCGGCACGAAGCAGATATCCTGACTGTCCGGCTTATCAGCATTGATAAAGCCCTGCTCCTGTGCAATGTGGCGGATTTCTTTTTTTGTATAGCCGCCGAGTGGAAACAGAGTGTGTGCAAGCTGATCCTGTGTCATGGCATAAAGAACGTAGCTCTGGTCTTTCGTCGGATCAAGACCTTTTTTTAAAATGAAACGTCCGGTTTCCGGATCCTGCTCTCTGCGGGCATAATGGCCGCTTGCGATGTACTCACATCCGAGTTCTCTTGCCTTGTCAAGAAGTGCGGAAAATTTTAAAAAACGGTTACAGTCGATACATGGATTTGGTGTGCCTCCGTGAAGGTAGGTATCTGCGAATTTGTCGATAACACTGTGACGGAATTCGTCGTGCATCGGGAAAACGTAGTAGAGCATGCCAAGTCTTGCGGCAACACTTCTTGCATCCTCAGTATCAGATGGTGTGCAGCAGGCACGGTGACCCGGAAAACTGCACTGTGGATTATCATAAAGCTTCAGAGTGGCACCGGCACAGTCATAGCCGTCCTGAACCATCAGGTAGGCAGCTACGCTGGAATCAACTCCGCCGCTCATGGCGATCATTGCTTTTTTCTGCATATATTTTCTCCTGTTGTATAAAATTGTTTTATATTTATGGTTTATATAGTTAGCTGCAAAATCTGCTTACAGGGGGAAATCCCCAGATAACCAGTATCATGGTATCATCATAGAAAAACAGTGTCAAGCAAGGAAAACAGAGTGTAAATAAAAAAATGAAAAAATGTGTTGACAGACAGAAAGAAGAGTAGTATATTAAACCTATCGGAAAGATAGGAAATAAAAACCGGGAGAAAACATTAAGGAGGAAGAATCATGTTTACAGAGAAATCAGTACAGAGAAATGTCATGTGTATGATGGATAAGGAAATGCGAATGGGTATGTACATGTGCATGTCTATGTTAAACTGTGCTTCAATGTATCGGAAACTTCCTGTGACATCAGAGGATCATGGCAGAGTGGTCTGAGGTGAGATGTCAAGAATGTGAATATAGATGTATCAACCAGATACAATGTAGATTACATGAACAGGAAATTCCGAAGGAGTTCCTGTTTTTTCTTTGTGCAAAATCAGGCAGAGAACGTCAGGATAACAGGAAATCCTGAACTTACAACTGAATATGGAAAAAAGTAATAAAACAAATCAAATAAAAAATAATGGATGAGAATAAGAGAGGGAAATAATTATGAAAAACAGAAAATTTGTCACAGTATCACTTGCAGCAGCACTCGCAATCGGAACAATCACAGCAAACGGCGTACTTGTAAGCGCTGACGCAGAAAAAGGAACCATCAAAGTCGCAGCATCCGCAACACCACATGCAGAGATCCTTGAAGAAGCAAAACCAATCCTCGAAAAAGAAGGATGGGATCTGGAAGTTACCGTATTTGATGACTATGTACAGCCAAACCTTGTAGTAGAGAGTGGTGATTTCGATGCAAACTATTTTCAGCATATTCCGTATCTTGACAACTTCAATGAAGAGCAGGGAACACATCTTGTAAATGCTGGCGGAATCCATTACGAGCCATTCGGAATCTATCCGGGAACAAAGAAAACACTGGATGATCTGGAAGATGGTGATACCATTGCAGTTCCGAATGATACCACAAACGAAGCAAGAGCACTTCTTCTCCTTCAGGACAACGGAGTGATCACTCTGAAAGACGGAGCCGGACTGGAAGCAACGGTAAAAGATATCGAAGAAAATCCGAAGAACATTCAGATCGAAGAACTGGAAGCAGCACAGGTTTCCCGTGTAAAAGACGAAGTTGCATTTGTCGTACTGAACGGAAACTATGCACTGCAGGCAGGATATTCCGTATCCAAAGATTCCATTGCACATGAGACATCTGATTCTGAAGCAGCAAAAACATATGTAAACATCATTGCAGTAAAAGAAGGTAACGAAGACAACGAAGCAGTCAAAGCTCTGGTAGATGTACTGAAATCTGACGAGATCAAAGATTACATTAATGAGACATATGACGGAGCAGTTGTACCTTTTGAAGAATCTGCAGATTCTGACAAAGCAGAGGCAGTGGATGCCACAGCAGATGCAGAAGAAGATACTGCAGCAGAGGATGCGGAATAAATAAAATTGTAACACAGGGACGGGAGGAAACAGGCGAATGGAACCGATGATACAAGTCGAAAACCTTTGTAAAAGTTTTTCTACGAAAAACGGAACCGTAGAGGCAGCCAGAAACATCAGTTTTTCCATTGAAAAAGGAGAAATCTTCGGCATAATCGGTCTCTCCGGCGCAGGCAAAAGTACACTGGTGCGATGTCTGAATTTACTGGAAAGACCGACCTCAGGAAGCGTATGGGTAAATGGTAAAAATCTTACGGAGCTTTCCGAAAGGGAGCTTCGTAAGGAACGTCAGAACATAGGAATGATCTTCCAGCATTTCAATCTTCTGATGCAGAGAACAGCGCTTGACAATGTATGTTTTCCGATGGAAATTGTCGGAATCAGTAAGAAGGAAGCACGTAAAAAAGCTCTGGAGTACCTGAAGATCGTAGGACTTGAGGAAAAAGCCCTTTCTTATCCGTCTCAGCTTTCAGGTGGACAGAAACAGCGCGTGGCGATTGCCCGTGTGCTTGCAAGTGATCCGGAAATCCTGCTTTGTGATGAGGCAACAAGTGCATTAGATCCCCAGACGACGAAATCCATCCTTGAGCTGATCAGGAAAATAAATAAAGAGTATGGAATCACAGTCGTTGTGATCACACACGAAATGAGTGTTGTACAGGAAATCTGTAACCGCGTGGCAGTACTGGAACGAGGAGTTCTGGTGGAATCTGGAACAGTTGAAGAACTTTTCCGAAGCCCGAAGACAGAAGCGGCCCGGAGACTGGTATTCAGCGGACGTGCACAGATTCAGGAAATGAACGGCAAGCGTCTGGTACGTGTAACGTTTAAAGATAAGTCGTCTTTTGAACCGGTGATTGCAAATCTGGTCCTGACTTATCGCACTCCGGTCAATATCCTGTATGCAGATACTAAGAATATTGGCGGAGCCGCAGAGGGCGAAATGATTCTGCAGCTTCCCGAGATCGAGGAAACAGCAGAAAAAATGATCGAATATCTGCGGGAAACAAATATGGGAGTAGAGGAGTTGAGTTCTGATGTGGGATAATGCAACAATTACAATGCTTCTGGAAGGAACCAGAGATACTTTATATATGACACTTGTGTCCACTTTTTTCGGATACGTACTTGGCCTGCCGCTGGGAATCCTCCTCGCAGTGACAGACAAAGAAGGTATCCACCCGAATTCAGCTGTTTATAAAGTTCTGGATGTGATCGTGAATATTCTCAGAAGTATTCCGTTCCTGATTCTCCTCATTCTCGTCATTCCGCTTACGAGACTGTTGGTGGGCAAGACGTATGGATCTACCGCAACGATCGTACCACTTGTGATTGCTGCCGCACCGTTTGTCGCACGTATGGTAGAGTCCTCACTTAAGGAAGTTGATCCGGGTGTGATTGAGGCGGCTGTCAGCATGGGCGCCGGAACACGGACGATCATCTGGAAAGTACTTCTTGCTGAATCCAGAACTTCCCTTCTGGTTGGTGTGACGATCGCAGTAGGAACGATCCTGGGCTATTCTGCAATGGCAGGAACTGTCGGCGGAGGCGGACTTGGTGATATCGCGATACGTTATGGATATTACCGTTACCAGACAGACATCATGATCGTGACGATTGTTATTCTGGTAGTTCTCGTACAGATTCTTCAGGGACTGGGCATGATGCTTTCAAGGATGCTTGATAAAAGAAAAGCGTAATGATTATTTTAGAAATTTTATACTTTTATTAGAAAAAGGACAAAAATTTCTCACATTTATATTGTATGATGTACTTGTCTTAAAGGAACAGCCCTTTAAGATCTCCGGTAACACTTCAAATGCCGGAAGAGTTGCCGGAACTCTTTCCTTTCCCTAAAAATAAAACAGAACACGAAAACTCAACAGCCGCCACCTGACAAGAAACGTCGGGAGGGCGGCTGCTTTCGTTATATCAGATGTGAAATGACTCCCACCTCTGTAGGTGGCGAGCAACAAATCAGTATCAGTGGTGGGAGTCAATCCCCCATCTGATATAGCCTCCGGCAGGAGTGTAGAGATGCGTAGAAGAAGTATGTTATGCATTGCGTGACGCGCATCTCGCAACAAGAATGCTGAGGCATTTTTGAAAATGAACGAAAAAAACACCGAAAACCTTATTTCTAAAGTTTTCGGCGCCCCTACCAAGTAGTCGAAGTGACAGGATTTGAACCTGCGGCCTCTGCGTCCCGAACGCAGCGCTCTACCAAACTGAGCCACACCTCGAAAGCGGTATTATTCCCAAACCGCTTTAACAGTATAGCACAGATTGATGAAAAAGTAAAGCCCCAAAACTGATTTTTTTGCTGAAAACAGAAAAATTATGAAAATGTACAATTTGGGGGTTGAAATTTTGGATGGTATATGGTACAATTGTATTGTACTTTCAGGAATGCAGATTCCGGAATATAGGTGTGCGGGCCCTGTGCAACGAAGCGCCGTGAACCATGTCAGGCGGGGAACCGAGCAGCATTAAGCGGTTGTTTTCGTGTGCCGCAGCAAGCCTGCACACCTATGTTCCGGAATTTTTATAGGCAGTGCCGCAAAAAACCGGTTGAATAGTGCAGACTGCATGCAAGCGGTACTGCATCCGGCACTCCTGTATCATCGAATGGAAATTTGTCGGCAGATGCCCTGCAGGAGCCGCAATCGGCCTGCGGGTGCTGCCTGAAGTTTTGCTTCGCCGGTGCGGCGGCGCATGACACACGGAGGGCGTATGGGGGACAAACTTCGTCAGCTTGCATGACTGCTCCGGCGAGCCGCCGAAAAGGCGCTGATACCTGAGCTGCTGACCTGCCTGGTAGCTGTCCCGACAGTGGGCAGCTCCATGGAAATAGACTGGGGTTCGTTTCAGGTTCTGCTGATCGTCTGTCTGGCACTGTATCTGCAATGGATCATCTCCTTGCTGCTGGTGTTTTGGCAGCAACGGGGCTTTCGCATTGAACGGACGGATGCGGAGATCATCGGTAATGCCTTCGGGGGCATGGGAAAAAAGAGCCGCATGTTCTGCAGGGCACTGGCGGATGTATGCGACAATAACCTGGAGGAAGGACTGGATGGTTTTCTTGCGGTGCTGGAAATGCAGGGACTCACGGACAAGGAGCGGCAGCTTTGCCATTTCTACATCGGTCGTTGCTATCAGATGACAGGATGCAGCGCCAATGCGGTGCAAAGCTATCAGCGTGCCCGGGAGCTTGGCATGGACAACCCGTATCTGCTGCTGTTCCAGGCTCGGAGCATGACGGACAGCGGTGCTTATGAGGCCGCACGGACAGTGTATGACCGGCTGTTGGAACTGGAACTACCGGATTTTTCCTGCATCCGCACGGATGTGGGCATGCTTTATCTGCGGCAGCATGACGGAGCAAAGGCATTGCAGTGGTTTGAGGATTCCATCGCAAAGGGTGAGAATGTTGCCTTTGCATATGGCGGCTGCGCCTTGGCATGCCTGCTGCTGCGGCAGCCGGAGCAAAGCCAGCAGTATTACGAACAGGCGGTCACCAACCGGATGGCTGACCTGGAGGGATTCCGGGAGTATTATGCAGAGCTGCAGGACGCAGTGGAGCATCCTCTGGCAGGATGACCGGGAAAGGAGATGGAACGGATATGTATCAGGCGCTGTACCGGAAGTGGCGGCCCCGTACCTTTGACGATGTGATCTCACAGCCCCACATTACCACCACTCTGAAAAATCAGATCCAGAGCGGCAAGACAGCCCATGCCTATCTGTTTACCGGATCCCGGGGCACGGGAAAGACCACCTGCGCCCGGATCTTTGCAAAGGCCATCAACTGTCTGCATGCTACTGACGGGAACCCCTGTCAGCAGTGCGAGATCTGCCGGGATGCAGAGGCGTTTTCCCTGTCGGATATCATCGAGATCGACGCAGCCTCCAACAACGGGGTGGACGATATCCGGGAACTGCGGGACGGGGCGGTGTACACCCCGGAGCGATGCAAATATAAGGTATATATCATTGACGAGGTACACATGCTGTCCCAGAGCGCCTTCAATGCGCTGCTGAAGATCATGGAGGAGCCGCCGGCGTTTGTAAAATTCATCCTTGCCACCACGGAGATCCACAAGGTGCCTGCCACCATCGTATCCCGGTGCCAGCGGTTTGACTTCCGCCGGATTTTGCCGGAGGATATCACCGCCCGGCTGCTGTACATTGCGGGGGAGGAGCAGCTAACCCTGGATGCACAGGCGGCACGGCTCATTGCCCGGCTGTCCGACGGGGGTATGCGGGACGCTTTGTCCCTGCTGGATCAGTGCGCCGCATACGACAGCAATATCACCCTGGATACGGTTTCAGCGGCGGCAGGCATCGCCGGACGGGACGCCCTGTTTGACCTGCTGGATGCCATGACCCAGTCGGATCCGGCAAAGGCAGTCCGGATCCTGGACGAGCTGTATGCCAAGTCCAAGGACATGCTGCGGCTGTGCGAGGAGCTGATCGCCCAGCTGCGGAATGTGATGCTGCTGCATGTGACCAACGGGGACACCTCCTTGCTGGCATGCATGCCGGAGGAGATCGCCCGGCTGGAGGAGCGGATGGACGCCCTGCACGACGCGGCCTTTAACTCCCCGGTGACGGAGGACCACCTAGCCAAGGTCATTGAGCTGTGGAGCGGGATCCCGGCCAGCAAGGTGAAGGAAAGCGAGCTGCAGAAGGTGGCCGACCTGGAAACCGGCCTGAAGAAGCGGATCATCGGGCAGGATGAGGCAGTGAACGCCGTGGCGGCCGCTGTGCGCCGCAGCCGTATTCGGCTTTCCGCCAAGAAGCGCCCGGCGTCCTTCATCTTTGTGGGCCCGACCGGCGTGGGCAAGACCGAGCTGGTGAAGGTGCTCTCCGAGGAGCTTTTTGACAATGTGGAGCCGCTGATCCGGCTGGATATGTCGGAATTTATGGAGAAGCATTCC
>OJNS01001568.1_pt1 | contig 11404 bp, 10 predicted proteins | sample 1597911 | NCBI WGS metagenome assembly OJNS01 (sample SAMN01915214, study PRJEB22387) | human gut metagenome | isolation source: stool | host: Homo sapiens | place: USA
ATAGAACATAACCTAAGATTAGTAGTTTTTTTAGCAAAAAAATATGAAAATACAAAAATAGATTTAGAAGACTTAGTATCTATTGGTACGATAGGTCTAATAAAAGGAGTAAACACCTATCAAAATGATAAAAATATTAAACTAGCAACTTATGCTTCTAGATGCATAGATAATGAAATACTAATGTATTTAAGAAAAACTAAAAGAAAAAGAACTGAAGTATCATTTGAAGATTCACTATCCTTTGATTCAGAAGGAAATGAATTACATTTAGAGGACGTCCTAGGTACAGACGATGATATTGTTACTAAACCTATTGAAGAAGAATTAGATAAGTATATGATGTATCAAGAAGTATCAAAATTAGAAGACCGCGATAGAGAAATAATAGAATTAAGATATGGTTTAAATGGAAAAAAAGAAATGACCCAAAAAGAAGTAGCAAATTTGCTAGGAATATCACAATCATACATATCCAGAATAGAAAAAAAAGTAATAAATCAATTAGAATGATCAAAATCGGAAGTACATAATTATTAGACAAGACCATTCCGATTCGGTTTGTGTTCTTTTTATCCTGAACTGGACGGATAAGGGAATCCTTAATTTTCGTCCAAATTTTTTTAATCCTCATATGTTACTGCTTCCTTTGAATTGAGAGGCACTAAAAAGTGCCTCATTATTTAATGCTACTGCTTAGTTATAGCAGCTTAAAAAATAAACTTTGAACTGATTTCTTTTGCAAATGTTAATGCACCCAAAACAATTCCGCATCCGATCACTACCCATCCGACATGTGATTTTGCCATTTCTTTCGCTTTTTGAGATGGAATGATAAACATTACACCAATGATAATGAGTGCCGCTGCTACTAATAAATAAACAAATGGACTAAATGTGTTACAAATGTCATAAAGCCCTTGCATGAATTGCTGCATAAAAATCCTCCTTTAATGGGTGCTATTTGTAGCACCATTCTCTTTTTTCTTTTTTGAAATTACAAATATGATCATAACAATAAGAACCAAAAGTAAAAATATTCCTATCCCAGCTAATATGTAGGGGGTATTATTTGACTGCAACGAATACGTTGCTGTCGCTTTTACTGTGTATTCTTTCGTTCCATCCACATCTTCAGTTTCATAGGTGGCTTTATAAACTGTTTCCTTTGGAATTTGAATCACACCGCTATATTCTGCCCGGTACATTTGTACCGGCTGCTGTACGTTTGCGATCGCATCGCGGCACAAAACACCGTTTACCCAATAAGAGTCTCCATTCCAGCTATATCCTGTTATGACACTTCCAGCGGCTGCACCTGCATTTTCCAAAAGCTGTGCTTCATATCCGGACAGCGGCGGAATCTCGTCATTTCTTGGGATGTAATTTCCATTCCACTCATAATAAGCCGCGTCATAATTTGTAAATGTGACTGTCATTGTGTTATTTGCCATCACCATTCCCGCCGGATGAATCCCGGTAAAGTTACAGATCACTTCTTCCGGCTCTCCGGTAATCCGGTTCGTTTCCGTCACCGTTTTCGTTGCCGGAACATCACTTTCTGCGATAACATAATCATAATCGTCATACGCCGTTACTGTTTGCACATCTCCCTCTGCGATCGATTTCTCGACCTTTTCCGTTTTTTTCAAGGTATAAACTGTTTTTCCTTCTTTAAAGGTCTGTTCCGGTTCGCTTTTCAATTCCATCTCTTTTTCTTTTTTATCGAGATATTTTGTCTCTATGAGCTTATAAGTAATTTCCGATCGTTCATAGGTTTTACTGCCTTCTTTCCATGTTTTTGGAAATTCTTTTTCGGCAAGTTCCCGACTATCGGCTTCATTCTTCACGGTCAAGGTAATCTCTTTCGTAAGATCAGATCCCGCTGCGAAAACCTGCAGCGGAAATGCCATCAGTAAAAAAGAAAAAGCAATCGCTACCATTTTTTTCTTTTTCATCCGTTCCATGTTCTCCTTCCTTTGTTTACAATATCTAAAATTCTTTTTATAATTAACATTGATAGTTAATTTAGTAAGAGGTTTTTATGATATTTATACTATTTTTAGTTATTGAAACAACACAATTTAATATTTGTGCATATTTGTTTTCGGTTAAATACATCCATTTACTATTATGCGGATACGTTCTCATCTTCATTTACAAAAAATATCGCTTAATGCTCAATGAGAAAAATCTTTACTATATCGGCAGTATACGACACAGCCATCCAAATCCGATCCAACACTTGAATATCGTACTTTTTGATGCCACTACACGATTGGAACTATTGAAGAAAAAACTATCTATTCTAAAAAGTTTCTCTCCGATTCCTGTTGCACTACTTATTTTAAATAATCTTCCTCAAGATTTAATATTTTCACCGGATATCAAATCTTTTGTTTTGCAAAATCAACTAAATATCGGATTATTGGTTATACTAGGCATTTATACTTATCATCTTTTTTCAACATTTTCCGCTCAAAAACAAATCATTACCCATATATCCAAGATCAAAAAAGAACTCTACCTTTTGAGTTCACAGGACTCTGAACTTTCTATTTCCAACAGTAGAAATAATCCAGAACCCCCATAATCCACGTTAATTTCCACATTTTTAGTCCTCCACATTGTACTTTTGGGGAAATCACACGATGGATTTCCAGTTGCAGTTCTCTTAGATTGACCATTTCTCCTTCAATTTCAAAGAGGTAATTTCTGATAAATAAAATCCATTTTCTAACGAATAATTTTCGGAATGGACAAAAGAACGGTATCATTATCTCCTGTAATTCCAACATCGTTAAAAATTGTTCAATCTCTCTTTTGGATTTCATACAATTTCCCCCTTTTACACATATATCTACTTTGGCCGCGTACCGAATTTCGGTACGCGCCATAATGCTTCGTGTATTTATTCCTCACGTTTTTTCTTTTTTCTGTGGTTGTATATTACTATTGACAGGATAATTGCTCCTGTACCGATCAGCGCGATCGCAAAAGGCATGATGTCTGAAAAATCTCCTGTTTTCAGAGCAGACAAAAGTCCTCCCCCTTTATTTGGCGGCAAAATCGGCTTCAGGCTACCTACTTTAAAGGTTATGGTCTGATCCTCATCGGTAATATCTTCGTGAGATGCGATCAGTTGTCCGTTATGATATAAGTATTCGTATACTACGATGGATCGGTTATTTAGTTCAGAAGCATCTAAAGTAAAATCTATAGGCACTGTTCCATCTGCTGTCTCGATCTGCACGCTTTTCTCTGCTGTGATCTGCTTTCCATTGATTACAAGAGGCTTTCCTGTTGTTTGATCCATCAGAATGCCTTTCAGGACATATTCCTGTCCTTTGATTAATCCAAAATGATCTACATTATCACGGATTGTTACGTCTTTTTTTGCGATTGCCTCATGTGTGCCGCTGATCAGATCGATCGCAGTTGTATTAAGCTTTAATTTATCTTTTACATAGATCTGTTGTTTTTTATCATTCGGGTCTTCGTGTCTGCTGATTTCCACACCATCTTGATACAGATATTCATAGACCACAATAGTACGTCCTGCAAATGGAGATGCATCAAATTCAATCTGCATATCCACGTCCATTTTTGAACTGTCTGCTGTAAACGTCTTTTCGGTTGTCAGCAGATCTCCTGAAGGCTGATCTTTCACCTTCAGCGGTTCTCCCGTTTTCGCATCCGCAAGGATAAGCTGCAGTTTATATTCCCGATTCGGCATCAGATTTACCATTGACACCGTATCAATCACAGTCAAATCTACTGCATAAGCATCCTGCGTTCCGGTGCTGACATTAATTGCATTTGTTTCTGTGATTTCGGTGCGATCGTTTCCAACCGGAATCGTATGGCTTACTTCTCCATCAACTCTTCCGTCTTCTGTGATTATAAATTCGTAAATCATTTTGTCATCCCATGCATATCCCGGAATGCTTTCTACCTCTGCCACTGCATAATTTCCCGGTTCTAAGTATAAAAGTCTGATCTTTCCATTCTTATCTGTAGTATAGATCTCTTTATGCTGCATTCCCGGATCGATCGGATCTTCTTTGTCTTTGTTCCAAATGACAAATTTGACGCCTTCTAGCGGCTTGTCCGTTCCGGTTTCCTTTTTGTCGATGATAATTTCCGTCGGCTGATTCTTGATTGTAAGGTTCTCTTTTACAAGTTCTGTTTTCTGATCTGCATATTTCAGCTCCACATCCCATGTCTGGTTCGGGCGAATAAATCCGATCGGCTGTTTTGTCTCTTTTACTACATATTTTCCAAGATACAGTTCTTTTGATCTGGCAATTCCGGTTGTATCTGTGACGATCGTATCAACCACTGTTCCTTTTTCAGCTCTCACCGTTCCGTCCGGCGTTGTGATATCTTCCGCTGCTGTTACGGTAAATTCTGCACCGGATAACAGATTTCCTGTTTCCTCATCTTTTTTCAAAATTTCGATTTGTCCTTTTGCAGGCTGATTCGGTACGGTAACATCTCCATATACAATCTCTGTTGTCTGATCTTTGTAAGCTAAGGTCACTTCAAACTCTTTCGGATTTAACAGATAACCTTCCGGTGCTTTCGTTTCTTTTATTACATATTTTCCGAGATACAGCTTATCTGTTTCCGCTTTTCCTTTGTCATCTGTTGTAAGGGTTGCAACAACTGTTCCTTTTTCAGCTCTCACCGTTCCATCCGGTGTTGTAATGTCTTCCGCTGCTGTCACAGTAAATTCTGCGCCGGAAGGAATCGGTTTATTTGTTTCTTTATCGGTCTTCGTAATTCGGATTTTTCCTTTCGCAATCTCATCCGGTACTGTTACGTCTCCGTATACGATCTCTGTTTCCTGATCGGCATAAATCAGTTCTACCGGATATTTCTGTGTATTTAACAGATATCCTTCCGGCGCTTTTGTTTCCTGAACTTCGTATTTTCCAAGATACAATTCTTTCGTTTCAGCTGTTCCCTTATTACTTGTTGTGATCGTATCAACCACTGTTCCGGCTTTCACTTTTACTGTGCCGTCCGGCGTCACAATATCTTCTTTTGCCCGGATTTCAAATTCTGCGCCGGATAAACCGTTTCCGGTTTCTGCATCTGTTTTCTTCACCCGGATTTTCCCTTTTGCAAGTTCATCCGGTACAGTAACGTCTCCGTATACGATTTCTGTTTCCTGATCCTCATATTCTAAGGTCACTGCAAACTCTTTTGGATTTAAAAGATATCCGTTTGGAGCTTTTGTTTCTTTTATTACATATTTTCCAAGATACAATGCTTCTGTTTCTGCTTTTCCCTTCTCGTCAGTTGTAAGGGTTGCAACCACTGTTCCTTTTTCTGTACGGATCGTTCCATCCGGGGTTGTGATATCCTCCGCTGCGGTTACGGTAAATTCCGCACCTGAAGGAATCGGCTTGTCTGTTTCTTTATCTGTTTTTGTTACCCGGATTTTTCCTTTTGCCGGAGCATCAGGATAAGTAATTGATAACGGATTTTCCCAGTCAAATTCTTGATCTACGACAAACGGAATATCTTCTACTCCTAACAAATAGCCTTCCGGCGCTTTTGTTTCGTGTAAGTAATATGATCCATGTTCCAATTTTTCTGGTAGAGTGAATGATCCATTTGCATCTGTTTCAAAGGTGTCAATTACCATCGGTGTCGGATAATGAACTTCCATCGTGATCGGTTTCTTGTTTTCATCTAGAATCTGGAACTGTGCGCCTGCGATCGGGATTACTTTTCCAGTTTCTTTATCCACCTTTTGAACGGAGAGCGGTGCATCCACCGTATCGTTTCGTAAAATGTAGGAGTACGTTTTTCCTTCCTCATCCACAGTCACTTCAAATGGAACGATGATGTCATATTCAGGATATGGACTCTCTTCTGTTACCGTATAAGTGTCAAACGGTAAGTTTCCACGCTCGGAATTCCCGAACTGTTTTGTTGAAGCAAAGCCATTTTCGTCTGTGATGATCGTGTAAACATCTCCATTCGTTTTCGATGTCAAATGGAATTTGATATCTTTTAACGGTTTCTTGATGTCTGCACCGGAGTCTCCCGGTTCATCATTGCTTTCACCGTATTTCACAAGCTGGACATCACCGCGAATGACTTCCTCCTTGATCGTCGGCATGTTGTAAGTTTCTACTTGTTCTCCACTTCCTGTAGGGGTGATCTGACGAACAAATATCTCTTCATTCAATAAATATCCCTTTGGAGCTTTTGTTTCCTGAATCGTAATTGTTCCTAAAGGCAAGGTTACGACTCCCTTTAATTTAAAAAATTCATCTCCTGAAACTTTATATTTCTCACCAAGTCTTGTAAAACCTCGTTCATCTGTTTTCATTACCCATGTACGGATTGGTTTTTTTCCTGATTCCGCCGGATCTTTGTCGGAATATACGGCATAGTATTTAATTGTAAACTCTGCGCCCTCAAGGGATGCACTTCCCTGCGGCATGTTTTGTGTCGTATCCTTATCCACTTTTCCAAGTAAAATAGAAACTGGATCACTTTGCGGATAATCCTTCACATCCACTCTTGTTGTCTGACTGGAATTAATTGTTACCGGATATGTTGTTTTATCCAACGCATATCCTTTCGGCGGAGTAATCTCTTTTAAGTCATAATTCCCTGCTGTAACATTTTCAAATTTTGCATAACCGTTTACATCTGTCGTTTTTCGCGCAATTTCTACTCCATTTTGATATAATCCGTAAACTGCTCCTTTTAAGGAGTAACAGCTATTCCCGTTTGTGATTGTTTGGTTTGCGGAACTTTTTATCAGTTCCAACGATCCTGCAAAGGCTCTGTAGACTCTGACTTTTCCACCAACATGCTGATATCCACTTAAATGCTCCCCATCCGGTCTTGTTACACCATCAGTCGCTCCCGGAGGCGTGACACGCACATAGTATTCAATATATCCGCCTACCGCGTTTACTTCTGTAACAGTTGCCTCGTAACTTGCATTTTTGTGCGTTGGTAACGCAGCCGTCGGATCGAGACACTCGAAGTCTTGTACGGTTACAGCTCCGGTTAAATCACCTGTAAAATTGTTTACATAAAAATAATCCTGATAGGGATAATTTACATTCCATGTGTCCCCGATATAACATGTTCCGGTAGCTGTTGATCCTACGGTTGGAATCCCAACGGAACGCGTTGTTGGTAAAAAATTAAAACTGCTTATTTCAATTCCTACCATATTCTTTGGGGTTTCTAAAATCTCCAAAGGATCTGTTGCATTAATCGGAGCAAGCGTTTCCGTTTCCTCGGTTTCATCAGAAGTATCTTCCGCATTTGGCTCATTTTGAATTACAGCCTCTTCTCCCGCACTTCCATTTGTTGGTTCTTCTGGTAGTGTCACAACTTCTTCAGATGCGTTGACACTCACTGTGTTTTGCGTGTCTGACTGCTCTTCCGCTTCTGTCGCTGCGTATACTGTTACATTTGATAACAATAATAAACAGGATAGGATAATCGCAATCAGACGTTTTCCTTTTTCTCTCATTTTTTTACTCCTTTCGTCGTTTGTTTTTGGATGTACCGAATTTCGGCACAATTTTTATCAACAAAAAAACTACCAACCTTTCGATTCGTAGTTTCTTGTTTTCCGTATTTATTTTTCATTTTATTGAACTGCTCCACAGCTACATTGATGTCCGGTTACAACCGATTCGTAATGCCCTTGTTCTGGATGTGGAACTGTATAGGTATTTGTTCCTGTTTGCACCTGTTTCCAATCATTTCTATATCCCGCATGCATTGTTTCATCAATATGTCCTTCAGGATTTGATGTTATATCTTCACCACAAGTATTACAATACCATACTATTTGCATTTCAAACACTGGCTCACTGACCGTTTCTGTCCAAGCTGCCTGATCGACTACCCATTGTTGAGCATAGAGTGGAATATTGTAATTATGGGTATGTACCGGAGCTGCATTTTGATTTCCGCTGCTTCCTGAATTACCTGCATTCAATCCGCCCGTTGTTTGGGGAGCATCATTCTTTTGTGCAGGAGCGGAAGTATCCGGCTGAGATGCTTTCTGTTTCTCTTCCTTTTTCACCTCTGTTGTTTCCTTCGCAGCGTTTTTTGTCTCCGGCTCTTTCTTAGAATCATCTTTTGATGTCTTTTCTTCCTTCAGATCTGTTTTCTTCGTCTGCTTCTCATCAACTTTCTTTTTTTGATCCGCTTTTGCAATAACCGTTTTCTGATTCTCCTTTTGCATCCCTGCAAGACCGATCCCCAACGCGCCAAGCGCAAGCAGGATCACCGCCATGCAAGCAGCTACTTTCTTTTTATGGGTCTTCATCCATAATCTTAATTGTTCCATGTTTTTCTTCATTGTTTCTCACCCCATTCTTTCTGTACCGAATTTCGGTACACGAACCTGTTCCGAAAAACACCACATATTTATCATACCTGTTTCGCGAGTATTTGTATACTTATATTTTGAGTATAAAATGTTAGTTTGAATTTATTTTCAATTTCTGAATAGTATCTATGATTATAAGTAAAATTTGAAGTCCTAAAAGAATTAACACTACAGTCCCTAAGAGAAAAATAACAAATGCAACTATAAGCATTGACCAAGACAGAAAAAAACATCAAATATTGAGATTTTAGAAATAACATTTCCGATCACTATCATTTCCCCTATTATTAATACACTTCCAATCATACAAAAAAGAATCTTACCTATTCCATGAAGTAAAATGTTTCCCTTTTTCATGCCTCTTCTCCTTTTTATGTCAGAATTTTGTAACCGCACACCGTAGCGCCGCAACAAGTGCCTTAACTACCAATCTACTACAATGTTGATATCGCTGTCTCATTGTATCAGCGGAGCGTTTCCAAGAAACGAATTCTATATTTATTTTTATGTACCGAAATTCGGTACGTTTTTTATTTTTCTAAAATCTCCTTACGGATTCTATTTGCAGAACCAATCGGATTATGATAAATTTCACATCCTCCAAATACATCCTGCTCGTCCACATTGATTTTATTTTTCTTAAGCCATGTTGATAGTTCATAATCTATTTTTTCTACCATTTCTGCATATCTACATCTTTGATCAATCAATTTTTCAATTTTTTTTGGTATATTCATCTTCTTGTTTTCTTTTTTATTTATAAAATTTTCCGTACCGAAATTCGGTACGTCCTACCATATAGGTTCTTCTATTTTGTTCGCATACTCTGATAAATTTCCGAGTGGAAGATTTTCACCATTTCTTGTCTCAAGATAAAATCCCACACTTTTCATGACCTGTTCTTCTTCAACACAATATGTTTCATATTCTCCGAACCGAATAATCATACATTTTCCGGTTTGCATATCAACAATCTGATCGTCTTCCCACAGCATTTTCTTTCCCATATCCATTTGCTCTGTGTAGCGTTTAATGCTGCCCTCTTCGATGTGTTCCCAATCATCAGCAAGCACAGTGCCGTCATCAAGAATCTTCATCTCGATCCATTTCTTTAACATTTGGTTATACCCTTTTAAACAAAACATATCCTATCTCCTCACGTTTCCATTACTTCTTTATATTCTTCTCTTCTACTTTCTTCTCTTTCTTGAAGCTTTTCTTGTGTATAGAAATCATCAATTTTCAATGTCTGTTTATCAATATACACACGAATATCCTCTCCATATTTTGTCTCGATATAAACTATCCAATGTTTTCCTTCTACTCTGTTTCCAAATAAGTCATATTTCAACTCGTCTCTTAAAATCGTTGTGATGACTCCCAACTTTATTACCCATATATCTTCAATTCCTCTTTGAAATTTCTCCATTCCCTTATCAGTTCCGACAACCTTCTTGAAGATTTCCGATGCAATTTTTTTCGTTATTCTCATTCCTATATTTCTTCCTTCCATGTACCGAAATTCGGCACGCAATTTTTATACTATTTCAGTTGTTTTCTTTTTTTGTGCATGCTATATTATTCATGAGGCAGGATGTTTCTAGTTATATCTGCATGATATAAGTTTTACATCTTGTGTGGATACCACCCTCGGGTTCCCAAAACTTTTGGAGGGTGGTTGTTTTTATTGGCATTTCTTTTCACCATATGCCTTGCGAATATAAATTCCTTCCTGCATTGGAATAAGTTCTACTCGATCATTTTTCTCTAATCCATTATTATCTCTTAAATCTTTTGGAATACAGATCGTTCCATTAGACATATCCTTAAATATCCCAGTTCTTCTTGAATTTAAAAACGCACTATCATTCATCCTTTTACACCTCTTTCTCGTTTTTCCATTTTTGTATAAATTGCACAAAAAAAACCAACCTGAACTTTTATAGTTCAAGTTGGTTTTGTAATCTGCCTATTTTTTTATTTGCTTTTTTATTGAATCTTTGTTATAAGATTAAATAGATTTTCACAAATCGAAATCATATAAAGGAAAATATTCCGAATAACCAAAAAGGAGTTGTGTTACTTGAATTTATCACAAATCGCACGTTTACAAGCTTTAAAAAAACATCTGGAAACTTTTCGTAAAAATCACCCGAAATTTCCTTCTTTTTTGAACGCGGTGTCTCATAACGCTTTGGAAGAAGGCACAGTGATCGAAATCAGCGTCACATCGCCTTCCGATAAAAATTATGTTACAAACATAAAATTGAGGCAAGATGATCTGGACTTTCTTCGCGAACTGCAGTCTCTGAATTCCAAATCATAATTTCCCGGCGAAGGGCCGCACATCAGCAAAAACCGGAAGCGCCAAAAGGCACATTCCGGTTTTTTGTTTTATCTGTTTTATTTATTTCGCTATTTTCAGATTTTCATACCGTTTCTCGATAAACTGATCCGGGAAATACTCATCTAACTTTTCAGCGATAATCCCGTTTCCTTCTTTTCCTTCCTGACGTTCTCCGTAACGCGCCAAAGCGGCAAATGACAGCGCCATATCCGCCGTCAGAACAACAAGCAGCAAGGAGCAGATGATACGTCCCGCCTTTTTCGGCAATCGTTCGATCTGTCTTGACAAAAACGGGTAAACCGCTTTCATCCAGATAACGGCGGCAAATCCCCAGAAGAAACAATACAACAGGTTAATTCTTCCTCCCAGATTAAACGGGATCTTACTATAATCCCAGAACACTGTTCCAAAGGCAATCTCCGTAAAAACACTGCATATGTATTCATATGCGCCCCCGAGTATTGTTCCGAAAAGGAATATAAACCAATTACTCTTATCACGGTATCTATATAAAATCCATGTCAGAAGCGCACATGCAATTCCCCACACGATACTGAACTGACCAAACACAAGACTGCTGCGGCTCATAAGACGCCCGGTTGTAATAAGGCAGAATATCGTCTCTACTATATCCCCGATAAATGCTCCGATGATAAACAGACTCGCCAGTT
>OJNS01001569.1_pt1 | contig 11402 bp, 9 predicted proteins | sample 1597911 | NCBI WGS metagenome assembly OJNS01 (sample SAMN01915214, study PRJEB22387) | human gut metagenome | isolation source: stool | host: Homo sapiens | place: USA
GTCGCAGCCGTCTACCCCGCCGGTCTTGAAGGTCAGGTTCTTGCCATACATGTCGGGCAACGGCAGCACCTGGGGTTTGTCGTAGAGAGCCACCACCGTGACTATCGCATTGGGGCGCGCACACTCCCATGCCAGGCGAAAGGTGTCGTCGCCACCGGCAACCTCGAGCACCACATCGGCACCACCGTGGTCGCTGTGTGCCCGCACAAAGTCGACACACCCGTCGGGTGCAGTCACCAGCACCTGCGGGTAATGCTCGCGCACGAAGCGCTGACGCTCGGGCGACTTCTCACACACGATTACCCGGCACGGATGCTTCAGCAAGGTACACAACAGGGTACAGATGCCCGTAGGACCGGCCCCGATAATGAGCACCGTATCGTCGGGCGAAACCTCGGAGATGCGCGTGGCCCAGAAACCGGTAGCCAGAATATCGCCCACGAAGAGGGCCTGCTCGTCGCTCACCCCGGCCGGAATGGGCGTGAGGCCGCAATCGGCATAAGGCACCCGCACATACTCGGCCTGGCCACCGTCGATGCGACAGCCCAGCGCCCAGCCGCCCTGCGGGTCGGTACAATTGTTCACATAGCCATGCCGGCAGAAGAAGCACTCGCCGCAAAAGGTCTAGACATTCACCACCACCCGGTCGCCGGGTGCAACCGTAGTGACGGCCGGGCCCACCTGCTCGACAACACCTACCATCTCGTGCCCCACGGTGATTCCCGGCACGGCCCGCGGCACACTGCCGTGCTTGATGTGCAGGTCGCTGGTACAGATACTGCCAAGGGTTACCCGCACAAGAGCATCGCGCGGGTCGATAAGTTGAGGCAACGGTTTTTCGCGCAGCTCGAACTTGCCGCGCTCGACATAGGTATAGGCTAACATGGTGTATATTCTCCTTTCTCTTTCTTCGATTTTTATACAAATACAGGCAAAGGCGAGTGTAGAGACAACCGGGAACCACGTTCCCGAGTTTGGCTACGCCGAGCCGACTCCTGCATTCGTGGAACAAATATAGTAAAAGGAGAGAGCAAAAGAGGTAAACCTATTTGAGATTTTGTGTATCTTTGAATAAGGCAAGTGTCGTTTGGGCAGAGTCAGATTTGAAAACCTTGGGTTTCATTTGCTTCCGCATTCACCTTTTGCTATCTTTGTAGAAGACAAGAGAAGCTCGACGAAGTCCGAAGAAAAAGAAAGTCGTGTGTTCTGTTTATCCCGGCTCTCTCCTTTTCTTATCGTATAACAGGCAGTAAAGACAAAACCGATATGAGACATCGAACCAAAAAAATACTCAAGATTACCGGCATCACGCTGGTGTCGATTGTGGTACTGGTGACAGCCGTCATCGCCGTGGCCATCAATTTCGTATTCACGCCCGAAAAGCTGACTCCCGTCGTGCTGAAGGTCGCCAACCAGAACCTGAACGCCAAACTCGACATGAAGAGCGTGGAGCTGACCTTCTTCTCGACCTTCCCGCGATTCGGGGTGAAACTCACCGACGGCTCGCTGGTGTCGAAATCGATACGCGACTCGTTGTGGCAACGCACCGACTCGCTGCTCACCTTCAAACGGGCGATAGTCGTGGTCGATGTGGCCGACTATCTGCGGGCCAAGAAAATCAGCCTCAACCGGCTGCGCCTCGACAGCATCAACCTCTATGCCTACAAAGGGAAGGATGGCGTGGCCAACTGGGATATTGTGGCCTCCGACACGGTGGCCGAGACCGATACCTCCTCGACCGGCCCGATTGCCAGCGAGATAGACATACGGCGTATCGTCGTGCGCCACGCCACCGTCACCTACGACGACCGCGAGACCCGGGTCTTTGCCAACCTGTGGGATGCCAACCTCAAACTGAGCGCCCACCTGAAGCGGGGCCACTCGATGCTGGCGCTCGACTTCGACAACAAGAACATCCTCTTCTGGCAGGATGGTGAACTGCTGGCTCACCGCATAGCCTCGCGGCTGAAGACCGAAATAGAGATCAACCGGGCCCAGCGCACCATCGCCTTGCACGACGCCCTGCTCGATGTCAACGGCGTGGAACTCGACCTGAAGGGGTCGGTACGCCGCGACACCGTGGCTAAGGCACTGGACGTAGACCTGCAGTATGGCCTGCACGCCCCCTCGCTGGAGCGGGTCTTGCACATGATTCCCGAGAGCGTGGTCAAGAAGGAGGAGGTCTCGGCACAAGGCGACGTGACCCTCAACGGTATCGTGAAGGGACTGTACGGCAAAGACCGAATGCCCATGATTACCCTCAAGGTATTGATAGACAAAGCCTCGGCCAAATATGCCCGCTTGCCCTACGGTATCGACGAGTTTAAGGCCGACTTCTTCGGACAGGTCGATCTCTCGAAGCAGAAACCCTCCTACCTCGACCTGAAGATATTCCACTTCAAAGGGGCCCACACCGACATCCTGGCCGATGCCAAAGTGACCGACCTGCTGGGCGACCCCGACATCACGCTCAATACCCAGTCGACCATCGACCTGACGGCCCTGGCTCAGACCTTCCCCCTGCAAGAGGGGGTATCGATCGAGGGGAACGTCGATGCCGACCTGCGCCTGCGCTGCCGCCTGTCGTCGATCAAGAAGAAAGACCTGGGGCGCATCAAGGCATTGGGCAAACTGAACATGACCCGCCTGGCCCTTCGCGACAAGAACAAAGATTTCGAATTCACGAGCGACGCCTCGCTCCGCTTCTTCGGCAACGACGTACTGGGAGCACAGGCCCAAATCAAGAACATCGTGCTGCACTCGCCGCAACTCAACTCGACCGTCGAACAGCTGTCGGCCTCCATCAAAACGACCAACCCGCAAGATACCACCCGCATCGCTACGGTACGATGCCAGGTAAATGCCAACAAACTAAAGGCTTCGATGAGTGACTCGCTGCTCCTCTTCTGCGGCAAAACGAATGCGACCGTTCATCTGCAACCGGCCGAGAACAAACCTACCCAACCCCAGGTACAGCTCACACTCGAGGCCGACACCCTGTTCTGCCGCCTGGGCGACAACCGGCTGGGCATGGATAAAGCCGGCATCCGTCTGAAAGCCAGACAGGTAAAAGACTCGATATGGATACCGCAGGGCACGGTGGGATTCAACCGTCTGTTTGTGCGCACCCCCATGTCGTCGCTTCCCATACGGGTACAGAAGACGGCCGTATCGGTGGGCAACCGCACCATCACCCTGCACAACGCCACCATGCGCATAGGACGGTCGGACCTCACGGCATCGGGCTCTATCCACAACCTCTATGCCGCCATGCGCCGCAACAAGATGCTGAAGGCCAATCTGAGCCTCACCTCGAGAAACCTGAACTGCAACCAGCTGATCCGGGCCATCTCGTTCCCGCAGGACACGACACAGATCGAGACCGAAACCGACACCACCTCGACCCCGCTCAAACTCTTTGTCATCCCCAAAAACATCGACTTTGAGCTGCAGACCAACCTGAAGCGGGTGCGCTACGGCAAAATGCTCTTTACCAACGTACACGGCGCCGTAGATGTGCGCAACCAGGCCATCCACCTCAAGGAACTCGGCATGGAGGGATTGGGCGCCACCATGAACACCACCCTCATCTACCAAGCCCGCAAGCCCCAGTCGGGCTATGCCGGTTTCGACTTCAAGCTGCACAACATCAACATCGGTAAGCTGGTCGACTTCATCCCCTCGCTCGACACCATCGTGCCCATGCTGCGGTCGTTCCAGGGCAAGGTCGAGTTCAACGTGTCGGCCGAGTCGGCTCTCGACTCCTGCCTCAACCTCAAGATACCCACCCTGCGGTCGGCCATCCATGTCGAGGGCGACAGCCTCGTGCTGCTCGACGGCGAGACCTTTGCCGAGATTTCGAAGAAATTCCTCTTCAAGAACAAGGAGCGCAACCTCATCGACAGCATCTCGGTCAACATCAGCGTGGCCGACGGCAACGTGACCGTCTACCCCTTTGTCATCGAGATGGACCGCTACCGGGCTGCCGTGGGCGGCACGCAAGACCTGGACATGAACTTCAACTACCACATATCCATACTCAAGTCGCCCATCCCCTTCAAACTGGGATTGAATATCTCGGGCAACCTCGACAAGATGAAGTTCGGCATGGGCAAAGCCAAGTACAAGGATGCCGTTACCCCCGTCGAGATACACAAGGTCGACAGTACCATCGTAAAGATGGGCGAGCAGATTGTGCGCGATTTCAGGCGGGTGATGCGAAGGTAGCCGCAAAAGACCGGCACACCGCCCGCCCCCACCAATACCCCTATACCATTACCCCCGGCAACCACAAGTCTACGACTTGCAACGGTCGGGGGTAATCGCTGTCGGACTCTACCCGACAGGATACAAAAATCCCTGCGACCCGGCCGGGTGCGCAGGGAGCAAAATCATTTCATAAATACGAAGTAGACGGCCAGAACCAGACAACCGAAAGCGGCTATGTGATTCCAGTGCAGCGACTCGCCCTTGAAAAAGACCACCGAGAAGATGGTGAAGATAATGAGCGTAATCACCTCTTGTATCACCTTCAACTGCATGAGGCTGAAGGGACCGCCGTTCTCGCGGAATCCCAACCGGTTGGCCGGAACCTGACAGCAATACTCCAGCAGGGCAATACCCCAACTGAGCAGAATGACCCCGTAGAGCGGCCAGTTGCTGATGACCTTCATCTCTTGCAACTTCAGGTGGCCATACCAGGCCAGCGTCATAAAAATGTTGGATATGATAAGTAACCCTATCGAATATAAACCCTGCATATCTTTTTCTCCTTTTTCAAAAATCGGGTGCAAAGATACGCATTAAAAATGAGAAACAAAGCGAATCGAGACAAGAAGCTCATCGCGCAGCGCATTCACACGGCACACCCTGCTCTATCCCTCATCGTGACCCCGGCGCTATGCCCGACCATCCGGCCAGAACGCCGGTCGAGAATCGCCCCACCCGGTCTCAACGGGACAAATTCAGAGGCGATACAATCCACTGCTTATTTGATAAAAAAAGTTAATCTCCCGGTCGAATGGCAAAAATGCGCCATCTTTGTAAACCAGACAGCACGACTATGGCAGAGAAGACTATCGTTACCCAACCCTGCAAGGTATCGCCCATGCACTACTTCGGGCGACTGCTGCGCACTTGGCTCTACCGCAACTGGGCCTGGCTGGCGCTGATTGTGGTGTTGCTCGTGATGCTGTCGGTTCACAACCCGCTCTTTATCTACGTGGGGCTCATGGTGGTATTTCTTATTTTCCCCTTGATTCTCTATTACTTGTGGTTTGTCTATGCCCTGCACCCCGATTGCCGGGCCTCGATTCTGACAAAGCAGGTGGAGCTGGACGAGCGGGGCATCACCTGCCGGTTCGAGGATGACCGCACCGAGACCATCGCCTGGAGCCGGGTGACCGACGTACAGCACTCGTCGAGCGACCTGATTTTCTACCTGTCGAAATATGTATTCTTCATTCTGCCCTGCGATTCGTTCGAGTCGCCCGACGATTTGGAATATTTTCTGAAAAAAATTCTCGAGCCGGCCTTCAGGAACCGAAAATAATTGTATATTTGTAGAATATAAGATACGGCTCAGCAGAGTCCAATTGTGAAACCTTGCGTTTCCCTTGTTCTGCTTTCGCCTTTCACTATATTTGTAGAATATAGGATGCAGCTCAACCAGGGCTAAACCGAAAGGGGAAGAAGCAACAACGAGTCTGCTGCCCGAGCCGGCTATCCAGAAGTACAATTTTTTTGCACATGAAGCTATTCAAATCTATCTTTCCATATTCGCTGGCGGCAATTTTCGCCCTTGTCACCATGGCTCCGGCCGAGGCCCTAACCCTCGACCAGGCCCGCGAACTGTACAAGGCCGGGAAGTATGCCGAAGCGGCCCCCGTATTCAAAGCCCAACTGAAACGCCGCCCCAACGACGGGTCGCTGAATCACTGGTACGGGGTGTGTCTCTTCCACGAAAAGAAATATGCCGAAGCCGAAAAGTACCTGAAGGTGGGCGTCAAACGCAAAGTGCTGGAGTCGCCCCACTTCCTGGGCGACGTATATATGGCCCAATATCGTTTCGACGATGCCGCAGCCAGCTATCAAGACTATATCGATGCACTGGAGAAGAACAAGAAGCAGGTACCCGACTCGGTGACCGAAGCGATTGCCCGGGCCCGCAAGGCCAAGCTGATGCTCAACCATGTAGAGCAGGTGCAGGTTATCGATAGCCTCATCGTCGATGCCGACTCGTTTTTCGAGCATTTCAAGATGACCCCCGAATCGGGGCGAATAGGTACAGCCGAGACACTGGACGTCGCTATCCCCGACAGCACCATCGGCTACATGCCGCAACGGGGCGACAAGGTATTCTTCGGGATGCCGGTCGAGGGCAAAGGGTATGAACTGTGCGCGATGAACAAACTCACCGACGGCCGCTGGAGCCGCATCACACCGCTGCCCGAGGGGGTCAACACAACCCGCAACGAGGCCTACCCCTTCTTCCTGAACGACGGGGTGACCCTCTACTACGCCTCGAACGGCGAGGGCTCGATAGGCGGATACGACATCTTCATCACCCGGCTGAACCTCGAAAACAACACCTACCTGAAACCCGAAAACGTGGGCATGCCCTTCAACTCGATCTACAACGACTACATGATGGCCGTAGACGAGATGCTCAACATCGGCTGGTTTGTCTCGGACCGGGAGCAGATACCGGGCAAGGTGACCATCTATCTGTTTATCCCCAACTCGAGCAAACAGACCTACGACCTCGACGAAATCAAGACCGACATCAAATCGCTGGCCCTCATCCGCTCCATCCGCGACTCGTGGCCCGAAGGTGCCGACTATACCGACCTGTTGCATCAGTTGAACGACATTCAGGAGGCGCAAGTGGTGAAGCGTCCCGACTTCGTTTTTGCCATCTGCAACGGAGTACACTACACCTCGCTCGACCAGTTTACCAGTGCCGAGGCACGCAATCTCTATATCAAGGCCAACGAGGCACGCAAACACATTGCTCAACTGGAATCGAAAGTGGCCGAACTGCGGCCCCAATATACCCAATCGCAAGGGACTACCCGCCAACGGCTCTCGGCCGAAATCGGGTCGCTCGAGTCGCAGTTGCTCTCGCTCTATCCCCAACCCGGGGAGTATGAAAACCAGGCTCGCAAAGCCGAGCTCGACGCCCTGCAAAAACGACGTTAACCTCGAAATCGACTAAATACTTACAGCTATGTTCGACATTCTGGCCATCGCCCTGCTGATAGCAATAGCCCTCACACTGGCTGTGCTGGAGATTTTTTTCCTCCCCGGCATCACCATCGCCGGCATCTGCTCGCTCGTCTTCTACGGAGGGGGCATCTACTATGCCTACACGATATACGGGTCGAACGGCGCCGTCATCACCCTGCTCATCGCAGCCATAGCCACCATTGCGACCCTGATCGGATTCATGCGATCGCGCAGCTTCGACAAGGTGGCCCTGCACACCGAAATCGATTCGGTCGTCCCCTCGCAGGTATCGCCCGACATACAGGTGGGCGACAAGGGCGTAACCCTGAGCCGGTTGAACCCCATGGGAAAAATCATGGTGGGCAAGCACACCCTCGAGGCCCAGGCCGAAAACGAACTGATCGACGAGGAGACCCCGGTACGCATTACCCGCATCGAGTCCAATGTAGTGATTGTAAGCAAAGCCGAGTAATCCCCCATATAAAAATAAGAGAAAAACAATACTAACAAACAATACAGATAATGGTAGCAATCGGACTATTACTGGCGTTCGGTATTATCGTAATACTCGCCATATTCTTCTATTTCGTGCCCTTCCTGCTATGGATTTCGGCACAAGTGTCGGGAGTGAGAATCTCACTCATACAACTCTTTCTGATGCGTATCCGTAAGGTTCCGCCCCAAGTCATCGTGCGAGGCATGATCGAAGCCCACAAAGCCGGCCTCAAAAACATCACCCGTGACGAGCTCGAGGCTCACTACCTGGCCGGCGGTCACGTAGAACGCGTGGTTCACGCCCTCGTATCGGCCTCGAAAGCCAACATCGACCTGGGCTTCCAGATGGCAACGGCCATCGACCTGGCCGGCCGCGACGTGTTCGAGGCTGTGCAAATGTCGGTAAACCCCAAGGTAATCGACACCCCGCCGGTTACCGCCGTGGCCAAGGACGGTATACAGTTGATAGCCAAGGCCCGCGTAACGGTGCGTGCCAACATCCGGCAACTGGTGGGTGGTGCCGGCGAAGACACCGTGCTGGCCCGCGTAGGCGAGGGTATCGTCTCGTCCATCGGTTCGTCCGAGTCGCACAAGCAGGTGCTCGAGAACCCCGACTCCATCTCGAAACTGGTGTTGAAAAAGGGCCTCGACTCGGGTACGGCCTTTGAAATTCTCTCGATCGACATTGCCGACATCGACATAGGCAAAAACATCGGGGCTACCCTGCAAATGGACCAGGCCCAGGCCGACAAGAACATCGCCCAGGCCAAGGCCGAGGAACGCCGCGCCATGGCCATCGCCCTCGAACAGGAGATGAAGGCCAAGGCTCAAGAGGCCCGCGCCAAAGTAATCGAAGCCGAAGCCGAAGTGCCCAAGGCCATGGCCGAAGCCTTCCGCTCGGGAAACCTGGGCATTATGGACTACTACCGCATGAAAAATGTCGAAGCCGACACTGCCATGCGCGAAGCCATAGCCAAGCCAACGGCCAAGCCCGAGAAGTAATTTCGGGCCCCAAAAGCCGATATTTCGTCGTCAAAAGAAGATTATCGGTCACAAAAGCAATTGGAAAGAAAAAATATTCGTATATTTGAAACCTTTTTGACGGCAAAGTTGTTATATAGAAAAACAAAATAAACAATGATTATGATGTTTCAACTACCGCCACTGCCCTATGGTCCCAGCGATTTGGCCCCGGTTATCAGCCAGGAAACCATCGAATACCACTACGGCAAGCACGAACAAACCTATATCGACAACGTGAATAAAATGATCGAAGGCACGCCCTATTCCGACATGCCGCTCGAGCAGATTATTCGAGAAGCCGAAGGCGCCCTGTTCAACAACGCCTCACAAGCGTGGAACCACATATTCTATTTCTTCTCCTTCTCGCCCAACGGTCGAAGAGCACCGCAAGGGAAGTTGGCCGAAGCCATAGAACAACAGTGGGGAAGCCTGGAAAATTTCCAGAAAGAGTTTGAACAGGCCGGCGTGACCCTTTTCGGGTCGGGCTGGGTATGGTTATCGAAAGACCCGCAAGGGAAACTGATAATCAGCAAAGAGAACAATGCAGGTTCCCCGCTGACCAAGGGGCACACACCGTTGCTGACATTCGACGTGTGGGAACATGCCTACTATATCGACTACCGCAACAGACGAGCCGAACACCTGCACCGCTTGTGGGAAATCGTAGACTGGTCGGTTGTCGAGTCGAGATACAACGAATAATTCGCATAGTCGCGCGTGAGCGTAACTCTATCTAGCACTTTAAAATAAGCATAATGTGATGAATTCTAAAGAAGAGATGCTGCGTGAGCAGCGTCTCTTTTTGCTTTAAAAAGAATTAAATCGAAATACAAATAGATATATTTTTATCTATTTTGCATACAGATGATAAATTTTCCCTATATTTGCTATCATTCAGATGCAATAATTGCATCTTTATTTACATTTTTAATTACAAATATCACATGCCTATGGCCACTAAAAAATTTATTCTCTCTGAGAAAGAGATTCCGCAGGCTTGGTACAACATTGTCGCCGACATGCCACACAAGCCCATGAGCCCGCTGAACCCGGCCACCAAACAACCGCTCGCCGTCGAAGACCTCTACCCCATCTTTGCCGAAGAGTTGTGTAAACAAGAGCTGAACGCCACCGATGCTTGGATAGAGATACCCGAGCCCGTGCGCGACATGTACAAGATATGGCGCCCCACCCCGCTGGTGCGAGCTCTGGGTCTCGAGAAGGCACTCGACACGCCGGCTCATATCTATTTCAAGAACGAGAGTGTAAGTCCCGTAGGCTCGCATAAACTCAACTCGGCCATTCCCCAGGCCTACTACTGCAAACAACAAGGTGTGACCAACATCACCACCGAAACCGGTGCCGGGCAATGGGGGGCCGCCCTCTCGCTCGCCGCCAAAGCCTTCGGTCTCGAGCTGGCCGTCTATATGGTCAAGGTGAGCTACCATCAGAAACCCTACCGCCGCTCCATCATGCAGACCTTCGGTGCCCAGGTAATCGCATCGCCCAGCATGTCGACCAAAGCCGGACGCAAGATTCTCACCGAGCACCCCAACTACCAGGGAAGCCTGGGCACGGCCATATCCGAGGCGATAGAGCTTGCCCTGAGCACCCCCAACTGCAAATACACCCTGGGCAGTGTGCTCAACCACGTGTCGCTGCACCAGACCGTCATCGGCCTCGAAGCCGAAAAACAGATGGAGATGGCCGGCGAATACCCCGACGTCATCGTCGCCTGTTTTGGCGGAGGGTCCAACTTCTCGGGCATCGCCTACCCCTTTCTGCGCCACAAGCTGCGCGAAGGCAAGGAGATCCGCCTCGTGGCTGCCGAACCCGCCTCGTGTCCCAAGTTGACCAAAGGCGTATTCCAATACGACTTCGGCGACGAGGCCGGCTACACCCCGCTGCTCCCCATGTACACCCTGGGGCACAACTTCGCACCGGCCCATATCCACGCCGGCGGACTGCGCTACCACGGGGCCGGGACTATCGTCAGCCAGCTCAAGAAAGACGGATACCTCGAAGCCGTCGACATCGACCAGCTCGACACCTTCAAGGCGGCAACCCTCTTTGCCCAGAGCGAAGGCATCATTCCGGCCCCCGAGTCGGCCCATGCCATCGCCGCAACCATCAAGGAAGCGCTCCAGGCCAAAGCCGAGGGTAAAAAACGGTGCATCCTCTTCAACCTCTCGGGGCACGGACTCATCGACATGGCCGCCTATGACCAATACCTGGCCGGCGACCTCAGGAACTACAGCCTCTCCGAAGATGAAATCAAGAAGAATATCAGCGAGTTAGACAAGATTATTTAACCATGCAAAAAAACTCCGGGAAAAATATTCGAAAAAATAATTGATTTTTTTCGTCCAAAAATTTGGTCAGTTCAAAAATACCGCCTATATTTGCATCGCCTTTCCGAAAGAAAGCAAGCTGGCGGTTTAGTGTAGTGGCCTAGCACGCAACCCTCTCACGGTTGAGACTCGGGTTCGATTCCCGGAATCGCTACAACAAGGAACGAAAACTCAAGAGCCTAAAAATTAGACTTTTGAGTTTTTTGTTACTGCAAAACGGGACAAAAACGAGACAGAACCGCGTCAAATACGGATCAACGTAAAAACCTGAGGGATTTATAAGATTAAGCATAAATTTTAGCTAGT
>OJNS01001570.1_pt1 | contig 11392 bp, 10 predicted proteins | sample 1597911 | NCBI WGS metagenome assembly OJNS01 (sample SAMN01915214, study PRJEB22387) | human gut metagenome | isolation source: stool | host: Homo sapiens | place: USA
TTCGGGTCAAGTCCGAAGTCCGAAGCCAGCTTTTGCGCTGCTTCATAGCTGCTCATATTGAACAACCTTGCCACAAGGTCGATCACATCTCCCTTTGCTCCACAGCCGAAGCAGAAGAAATAGTCCTCATTCAGCTTCAAGCTCGGATGCCTGTCATTGTGGAACGGGCAGCAAGCCATACCGTTTCGGTTGACTTTCAGCCCGTAGTGTTCGGCGGCTTGCTTGACACTGATTGCCGCTTTGATGGTTCCATAGATTGTCATAAAAAACCCTCCGTTCATAATATTCTGGAAAGCACGAAGCACCCGCAGTGATTGGCAGGTGCTTCGCTCCTTCTATTATGGTTATGACGGATTTCTCAAAAAACAGGCTAATCGGAGGACAACTCCGTTTCAAAAAACAGGACAACTTATTGATAGATGTAGATTTCTTTACATTAGCATGATACAATTAAGAAAGTGAAAAAACAGGACAGGAGGTAAGCATGAACCAAGAATTGATGACATTGGACTTCTGGCAGGATACGGTCATATATGAGGGCAAAACATTCCCTGTCGGCACGCTTGCCTGTGATGCACTGAATGTTCCTGCGGATACTATTACAAAAATGAACGAGCAATGCGAGAAAATCAATCTGCTGCTCGGGATGCTGAATGCCGGACAGGATACTTCTGCACTCTTTCCAATGGCAAAGGAAGCTGCATTGACAATGTTAGAGATTCTCAGCAAAACGCCGCCGTTCTCCTATATGGATATACCAAAGCACCGGGAACGAATAGAAAGGGTCTTTACTGCGGACAATGCTCTGAAATATGTGGAGTTCGCCATAAAAGCCGTAACCAATTCTTTACCGTTCGAAGAAGTTCCGAAATATGCTGATGCGGTGATGCTCCAGCGCTATACCGCTGTATGCGGGCATCTGGCTTACTCCCTTGAGGAATACCAAAAGGCGATGCTTGATTTTGCAGAACAATCGGACGGAAACGAAGCAGACCGCACCGCAGAGGGCTTTGCGAAAATGTTCGGCACCTATTTCCCACCGGAGTTTTCTATCACAGAGGGCAATGCCTGGATGTCTACCCTGAACAATTCCGTTCAGTATATATCGGTCATCCGTCCCGGCGAAAAAGTTGCGAAGCTGGTCAAGCGGATGCACTATGTATCCTTTGTAGGGATGTTCCGGTCTGATCTTTTTGAGGGCTTATGTGTTGGTCATGCCCCGAAAAAATGCAAAATCTGCGGCAAGTGGTTCCTCACCACCAACGCAAGGCACACCAAATACTGCGGCGGCTATGCACCGGGGGACAAGCTGCACCGCACTTGCCGGCAGATCGGCAATCTAAAAGGCAGAGAACAGCGAGAGCTTGCAGACGATCATCCGATTATCCAGATATATGAAAAGAGGCTGAACACCATAAATCGCTATGTAAAGCGTGGTACTCTGGACGCTGACCTTGCGGAGGTCATGAAGAAACTGGCAAAAGATAAAGAACTCCGGGCAAAAAGTGATGTTGCTTATGCCAAAGGAGCTTATGAAAAAGAAATGGAACAGGCTGCTTTGCTTGCAGAAGCTAAGATACATATTTAGTGGGGGAACAATATGAAACAAATATATGTGCATGGATTAGGACAAACATCTGACAGTTGGACAAAAACAATAGATATTTTGCAAACTACTGATTACAGCTTGTGTCCGAATCTTCCTGATTTAGTTCATAGCAAAGAAGTGACCTATGATAATCTATATGCTGCATTTTCAGATTACTGCAATCAATATGATGAGCCTATTGATTTGTGCGGTTTATCGCTTGGGGGCGTATTAGCTCTGAACTATGCTATACAATATCCGAAAAAAGTTCGCTCCTTGGTGCTTATCGCCACACAATATAAAATGCCCAAGAAGCTTCTGAAATTTCAAAATCTTCTCTTTAGATTTATGCCTAAATCCATGTTTCAACAAATGGGATTTAGAAAAGCTGATTTCTTACTTCTATGCGAAACCATGATGGAGTTGGACTTTAACAACTCTCTGCACAAAATATCATGCCCTACACTATTGTTATATGGCGAGAAAGATACTGCGAATAAAAATGCTTCTATTGAATTGGCAGAATTGCTTAAGAACGTGGAATTAAAAACGATTATTGGTGCCGGACATGAAGTTAATATTGAATCACCGCAGGAATTGGCAGAAATACTTCATGCTTTTTATGAAAGAATGTCTTAAGGGATTCTTATAGAAATGAGAAGGGAGGTGCGCTATGCTGAGTGATTTTACATGGAATATGACCGGATACATACCGAAACACCAAGTCAATCCGCACGGTGATGGTATCATTCCCTATGTGGCAGAGCGCATCTTCCAACTGGAACCTGAGCCGCCAAAGGTAGGCAGTCTGAACGAATATATCCTGTCTGCCTTGCAGGAAAAGAATTTGATACATTTCTCATTCTTCCTACACCACTACGAGCCGCAGCTTAACAAGCGCATCAAAGACTTTCTCGGTGTGGATGGCGGCGATTTGTACGACACAGACCGATTTATAGATATAAAGCTCTCCTGCCGGGAACAAATGCTCCAAAAACTGATGGACTATGACCTTACCAAGGGCGCAGAGTATGCTACATACATCTATCCGTTCATCCGGGATGCTATGCTCCGTTTTCGCATGGGCGAAGAAAAATGGTCGGTATCCTCTCTGACTAATTACAAAATGGTGCGGTCAATGGCTTGGCTGTACCACAATACCAAGGATGCGGTCAACGAGTTTTCCAAGAAATACAACTGTGATCTTGCTCTTGCCGAAAACTATCTGAAAGTTGTGCGAGGTATCCGCAATCAGCAGCCTTTCTATGTCACAGACGAGGACGGCGAAGAAACAGGCGAGGATGTAGCCCTTGACGATAGCTGGAACTATACCGATATCCTCTGGAACGGCATACAGGCAGAAAAGGTGCAGCGGGCATTTGAGAAACTGAATTACCGGGAACAGACCTTGCTCGAAAAACGATTAGCAATTTGCATGACCTGTGGGCGTGTCAGCTCATGGAAAGACCGCCCCACCTTTGAAGAACTGGCGGTTATGTTTGAGGGCAGTACAGCCAGCGGTGCAGAACGAGCCTACCGAAAAGCAGTGGACAAGTTGACGGAATTGTTGGTTGCCGAGGGCGCAATCCATGCAGTCCGGCTAAAACAGAAATCCAAGACCAAGCGAAAAAAGAAAATCGCCGCCGCAATCTACGAATATCAGGCAGACTGCGACGGCGAATGGGGCGAAATATCATTAGATTTTGAGAACGGCAAGGCAGAGGTCATTTTGCTTGCCGATTGGGATACAGTGAAAACGAACAAATTTGCAAGCAGAGCAATCGCCTATCTTCTGAACTGTGAGAACGAAAAATTACCCAAGGAAATAATGGTGGCCTTTGAATAACGAGGGAGTGAGATACATGGAGCAATTACTGATTGTTGAAGATGATATCGGTTTGAATCAAGGCTTATGCAAAGCGCTGAAAGCAGATGACCGTCAGATTATATCCTGCCATGATCTAAAAGCGGCAAGAGAACAATTGCTTTGCGGGAGTGTATCCCTGGTTCTGCTGGATATCAATCTGCCGGATGGCAGTGGGCTTGAGCTGCTCCGGGAGATCAAGGAAAACACGCCCGGGATTCCTGTTATTCTGCTGACTGCCAATGACACCGATCTGGATATCGTAGACGGACTGGAGAGAGGCGCTGATGATTATATTACCAAGCCCTTTTCTCTTTCGGTTTTGCGGGCAAGGGTGAATACCCAACTGCGAAAGCAAGCGTCAAACCATAAAAATGCGCCGTTCCATATGGATCTATTTCACTTTGACTTTGAGGCTATGACCTTTTATGTGGGAGATTCAAAAGTGGAATTGAGTAAAACAGAACAAAAATTACTGCGTCTGCTTGTTGAAAACCGAGGCCGAACCATGACCCGTGGAGACCTTGTAGACCGGATCTGGACAGATGGCGCAGAATATGTGGATGAAAATGCTTTGTCTGTTACGATCAAGCGTCTGAGGGATAAGCTTGGTGCACAGAAATACATTAAAACCGTCTATGGAATCGGTTATAGCTGGGTGACAAAAGATGAATAAAACCGGCATTGTGATCATACTGCTGTGTTTTCTGGCGGCGGCAGCTGTTGTGTTATGGGAGCGGAGAAAGGCCAGAAAAACGATGGAAGAAATCGAAAGAATGCTGGACGCTGCCATGACCGGCTCCTTTTCTGAAACCAATTTTGATGAAAGCCAGCTGTCTGCATTGGAAACGAAGTTTGCGCACTATCTTTCCGCAGCAGAAGCATCTTCTCAAAATATAGCGCAGGAAAAAGACAAAATCAAAACCTTGATTGCAGACATTTCCCACCAGACGAAAACGCCGATTGCAAACCTGCTGTTATACAGCGAGCTTCTGAAGGAGGAAACTCTGCCTGCATCGGCGAAGGCAAATGTGGAGGCGCTGTACAAACAATCGGAAAAGCTGCGATTTCTGATCGATTCTCTCGTAAAGCTTTCCAGACTGGAAAACGGGATCATTTCACTCTCCCCTCAGCAAGCAGCGCTGCAGCCGCTGCTTGAAAGCGTAGTAGAACAATATACTGCCAAGGCTTCTGAAAAAGGATTGTCTTTGCGACTGCAAGATACCGATGCTTTTGCTGTATTCGACTTCAAATGGACAGCGGAAGCGCTGGCTAATATCGTAGACAACGCCATCAAATATACAGAGCATGGCACCATTACTATTTCTGCCGTAAGCTATGAAATGTTTGCAAGGATCGATATATCGGATACCGGTTCAGGCATCCCGGAAAGTGAGCAAGCGAAGATATTTGCTCGCTTTTACCGCTCAAATAGTGTGCAGAAACAAGAAGGTGTGGGCATCGGCTTATACCTTGCCCGACAGATCATATCCGGCGAGGGCGGTTATATCAAGGTTGCTTCCGTTCCGGGAAAAGGAAGTACGTTTTCCATATTTCTGCCGAAATAACAACAATTCTATCAAAACTGTTAGATTTCATTTTCCGCCGGAAAGAATGTGGAAAGATTCCTATGCGATAATCTGTATGTATCAAAGGATCATTTCCTTTCATACATACAGATTTTTTCATGGAGGTACTCATTTATGGAAGTTTTACAGGCAAAAAACCTGAAAAAGATTTATGGCTCCGGCAATAACGCAGTTCATGCGTTGGATGGAGTTGATTTAAGTGTAAAGAAGGGCGAATTTGTTGCAATTGTCGGCACATCCGGCTCCGGCAAATCCACGCTGCTGCACATGCTGGGCGGGCTGGATCGCCCTACAAGCGGCACGGTCATGGTGGACGGACAGGATATTTTCTCCCTGAAGGAGGAAGCGCTGACCATCTTCCGTCGCAGGAAAATCGGCTTTGTGTTCCAAGCATATAATCTTGTTCCGGTGCTGAATGTGTATGAAAATATTGTTCTACCCATTGAGCTGGACGGTGGCAAGGTCAATAAGGATTTCGTACAGCAGATTGTACAGACACTTGGGCTGGATGATCGTCTGGATGCGCTGCCCAATCAGCTCTCAGGCGGTCAACAGCAGCGGGTAGCCATTGCCCGTGCGCTGGCGGCAGCACCCGCTATCATTCTGGCAGATGAACCCACCGGCAATCTGGATTCCAAAACCAGCCAGGATGTATTGAGCCTTTTGAAAGTCACCAGTCAAAAGTTCGCCCAGACAATCGTAATGATCACTCACAACGAAGAAATTGCGCAGATGGCAGACCGCATTATCCGTATCGAAGATGGTCGGATCGTCTCCCAGAACTAACGGGAGGTGGCTACGATGAATGTCAAAAACAGAAAATGTATTCGAAAGCTCAGCTTAAAATCTCTTTATGCGAACCGTCGCCGCAATCTGATCGCTATTTTTGCCATTGCGCTGACAACGCTGCTATTTACGTCCATGTTCACCATTGTCTTGTCACTGAACGCCAGCTATGAAACCTACCAGTTTCGGCAGGTAGGCGGCTATGCACACGGCACCTTTAAGGATGTTTCCCCCGAGCAGGCGGAACGCATCGCTGCCCACCCAAAGGTGAAGGCTACGGGGGCACGGAAGGTAATCGGTATCACTGCGGAGGGGGTCTTTGCCAAAATACCGGCAGAGATCAGCTACATGGATGCCAACTGCACCAAATGGAGCTATGCCACCCCTACTACCGGACGGATGCCCGAAAGCGGCAAAGAGGTAGCCATGGATACGGCAGCGTTGCAGCTGCTTGGCGTAACGCCGGAGCTGGGCGCCGAGGTCACGGTTTCCTATTCCATTACGGACAAGGATCAAACCGCCTTTACTGTAACAGATACCTTTACGCTGGTGGGCTATTGGGACTATGATGAACTAATGCCTGTTCATTACATCAACATCAGCCGTGATTACGCAGATGACATCGAAGCGCAGGCAGTGAAAACAGGTTTACAGCCTTTCCGCACCGATTTGAATGTCATGCTGGCCTCCGGCACAAACATTCAAGGGCAGATGGAGCAGGTGGATACCGATCTTGGCTACACATGGGACAGCTATACCGATCCCAACAGCGTCCGGATCGGCGTCAACTGGGGATATACCTCATCCCAGCTGGAGTCGCAGCTCGATCCAGAGCTGATGATCGCCATAGCAGCTTTTTTGCTGCTGGTGATTTTCACTGGGTATCTTATCATCTATAACATTTTTCAGATCTCTGTTGCAGGGGATATCCGGTTTTACGGACTTCTGAAAACCATTGGCACAACGCCCCGGCAGCTCAAACGCATCATTCGCCAGCAGGCACTTCTGCTTTGTCTGATCGGCATTCCGGCGGGGCTGCTGCTGGGCTACGGCATCGGCGCTGTTCTGGTACCTGTTGTCTTGCGCTCCACCCAGTTGGATGCAGGCATCACCACCATCAGCACTTCGCCTGTGATCTTCCTTGGTTCTATGCTGTTTGCCTTGTTGACGGTGCTCTTGTCCTGTTCCAAGCCCGGAAAAATGGCAGCCAAGGTCTCTCCGGTGGAGGCTACCAAATATACGGATGTGATGCAGACCAAGAAAAAACGGCGCAGCATCCGGGGAGCAAAGCTCCATCAGATGGCCTTTGCCAATCTGGGACGAAACAAGAAAAAGACGGTGCTGGTGGTGGTGTCTCTGGCACTGTCGGTGACACTGTTCAATGCGCTGTGTGCCTTTGTGGGCGGCTTCAGCATGGAGAAGTATGTATCCTCCATGACCTGCGCCGATTTTATCGTCAGCACGCCCGACTATTTCCGTTACAACCCGGCAGATGAATTCATCACGCCAGAACAAATCGAAGAGATCGCAGCAAACACAAAGGCCAGTCTTTCCGGCACGGGATATGCTGTGCGAAAACCCGCATACCTGTGGATGACGGAGGATGCTCTGCGGCAGGACTATGCAAGGTACGAAAGTGCTGAGCAGTTGGACAGCCATATGAGCCGCATGGAGCACCGGGGCAATATGGTGATGGGAGATACCAGAATCGAGGCTCTGGATAACAGTCTGTTTGACAAGCTGCAAGTGCTCGACGGAGATATTTCTCCCATGTTGGAGCCGGACAATAACGCCATTGCCATTGCGGTTTCCTTAGATGACTACGGTAATCTGCCCAATCTTGAATACTACCCCAAGGTGGGAGACACGATCACCGTTACCTATGCGGACGATGTGAAATATATCGACAGCCGCACCGGGGAACTCACCGAAGATACACCGGAGGAGTACTTTCAGGCAAAATTGTATGGAGCCAGAGATGTAGAGTACACGGTCTGCGCCTTGGTAGAACTTCCGAATTCCATGAGTTATCGTTATGGTGGTATTGGATATGACGTAGTTTTGTCTGTGGACACCGCACAGAGGGACAGCGGTGGTGCAGCCATTCCGATGCTCTACCTGTTCGACACAGCGGACGAAGTTGACGAGGCCGAAGCAGAGCAATATCTATCGAAGCTCACTGCCGGTGAGTTTTCGCCCTTGATGTATGAAAGCAAGGCCACGGCTCGCTCTGAGTTTGCTCAGTTCCGGCAGATGTTCCTTCTGGTAGGTGGTATCCTCTGTGCTATCATCGGGCTGGTGGGACTCTTAAATTTCTTCAACGCCATGATGACCGGTATTCTTTCCCGCCGCCGTGAATTTGCTGTGCTTCAGGCTGTAGGAATGACGAACCGGCAGCTCAAAACCATGCTGATCTACGAGGGATTGTTTTACGCAATGTCCTCCGTATCGGCGGCCTTTATTCTGTCGCTGGCGGTGGGACCTCTTGCAGGAAAAATGCTGGGCAGTATGTTCTGGTTCTTTGAGTATCGATTCACCATTCTGCCTGTCCTGCTGACAATTCCGGTATTTCTTCTGCTGGGGTGGCTGATTCCTTGCATGATGTATGACAACGCAGCGAAATGCAGCGTTGTAGAGCAATTAAGGGATGCTCAATAACTGTTAAGCAAAAAACGGCCCTCTGCCAAGGAAAAGGCAGAGGGCTGAGTTTTAATCTAAGGGTTTACATTCAGTTACAGTTTTTAGATAAATTTCGGGGTTTCCGTTCAAAACAAGGTCTGCATATCCAATCGGGTCATTGTAGATCAGATAATCCAGTTCTGACCGCTGATACATATTGTCGGCAACCTCGTTTTCCACCGCAATCGTATCAATGGCAATCTTGCTGCCATCAAAAAATTTCAATTCCACACAAGCGGTATCCATGTTAAACTCACAAGAAATCAATCTATCCATAAGAAACCTCCATTTTGCGGGATGTTAGATCATCCCAAAATATTTGAATGCTTCTCGGATTGCTTTCTCTTTTTCCTGCGGACACTGGGGCTGTCTGGAATCCTCGGACTTCGGCAGATTATAGTTCTTACCAACCCCAATCCCACATTTTCGTTTAATCTGTGAGATATAGAGGTTGGACACCTTTAACCCGGTATGCTCCAACACATACTCCTTGATCTGCGGATAGGTTGCCCCATCCTGAAATTCGGACATATCCATATCTTCCAAAGAGAACTCAACCCGAATCTTTTTCGAGTCGACCTCGCCCTTGGAAAGCAAGACAACCGTCTCAACGGTATTACCTTTTTCCCACAAGAGCCGCCTTACCTCTTGACCATCCCGATATATTGGGAAATTAAACTCTATCGACTTCAAAGGCTGCTCTGACTCCCCATTTGGATATATCTGAATTTCTTTTATGAGATAAGTAATAAGGCTTTTCTTTTCCTCGTCACTTATTATATCATAGAGCTTTCCGAAATTCAGCATAAGCTTGTAAATATTGTCCAGAGTGATTGTTTCCATTTCGATAGAACTTTTTCTCAGCTTTGCATCTTCAATCCGTTCTTCCAACTCTACAATCGTATCATACAAGGCATCAAGTCTTAAAGTCATATCGTGAATTTTTCTTTCTCTGAAGCGGGTATCAACAGGCAGATTATCAATTTCTCTCTCCAGACGTGCTTTGTTCAAATCAACTTCTTTCAGTTTACTCTCGTAATTGGCAAGTTCCTTATCAATAGCTGTTGTATCGGTCTGTACGCCAATACGCTTTTCAATCTCTTTTGCAAAATACTTATCGCTTACCAATTCCTTAACAGCTTCAATTACAAGTGGCTCAATATCTGTTTTTCTTAGCGATGCTTTATAATCACAATGATGTCCTCGCTCCTGCTTATTTCTGCCGCAAATATAATAGTAAACCTCTTTGTATGTGCCGTCTTTATTTGTCCAAGCGTGTTTGTTCGTATACATTGAACTTCCACAAAGGGGACACTTTAATATCCCTGTCAAAAGGTGCGACCTATCCTTACCGATTTTGGATGGCTGTTTAATTCCTGTTGCCATACGCTTTGCGTGAACCTTTTGCCACAATTCCTCGCTGATAATTCCTTCATGTTGTCCATCTTCCAGAATGTAATCCTCTGCATGAACCTGCTTATATTCATTTTTTGTACCTTTTACCTTTTCTCGTGTTCTTCTGCCATAAGCAATCTTTCCACAATAAACAGGATTGTCTAATATCAACCGTATAAAATGACTGCTCCAAGTTTCCAATATGCCATTCTGACGAGGTATCTTCTTTATACCTTGAAGATTAAGATATTTTGCTACTCCGCCAAGTCCTATGTCAGAATTAGCAAATTTATCAAATATAATTCTGATTGCTTCAGCTTCCGTTTCTTCTATCAAGAGCTGATTGTCTTTCAGATAATATCCGTATGGTGCAAATCCACCATTCCACCCACCTTGTCGTGCTTTTTCTCTCCGTCCATTCATTGTCTGTTCAATGATATTTTCTCTTTCTATTTCTGCAACCGCAGACAAAACAGAGATTAAAAGTTTTCCACTTGTCTGTGACGAGTCAATTCCTTCTTCAATACAAATAAGATTTATTCCATAAGATTGTACAAACTCTAATGAATTTAGAATATCCGCTGCATTTCTTCCGAAACGGGAAAGTTTATAAACCAGAATATAGTCTATCTCCAATCCGTTTTTTATATCGGAAAGCATTTTCTTAAATGCAGGTCGTCCTTCAATAGATTTTCCTGATTTACCTGCATCCTCATAGATACCGACAATTTCCATTTCTTCTCGGTCAGCAAATCGTTTTAATCCGTTTTTTTGTCCTTCAAGGCTATATCCGTCTACCTGCATTTCGGTACTTACTCTCGGATACAGGACACATTTCTTTCCTTCTCTGTTCATCGTACCACCTCCATAATTTTATAGGGAAATGTGATATGTAAGGCTGCGTAGCTTACGCAGCACAATCCAATTCTTGCAAAACTGTCTTTCCGTATTTTTCAACTATCTGCACCATAACATTGATAAATGAATTAAATACTTCGCTTTCATCTTTCATCTGTTCATTTTGCAATTCTGAATTTTGGATATAGTTTTCATTTCCCATAATGAGTACCTCCGCTATAAAACAAGCGGCTGTACTCTTAATTATAGAAATACAGCCGCATTTTTACCAATGTGCAAATTTATCGTTCTCGTCCCTTTTACACATCTGTTGCCTTCATTTTCTCCAATGCAACACTAATGGCAAGAGCCTTATCAACCCTTGCCACTATATTGTCTGGTATCATTCCCAAATACTGCTTTAGTCGCTGCTTATCAATCGTTCTTACCTGTTCAAGCAAAATGATTGAGTTCTTATCCAAACCTTCAAAATCATTGATTAAAGTGTGTGTCGGCAATTTTGCTTTAGCGTGTATTCGGCTTGTGATGGGTGCGACAATGACCGTAGGGCTATGCTTATTGCCGACATCGTTTGAAATGATAAGTACAGGTCTTGTTCCGCCTTGCTCCGAGCCGGTAACGGGATTTAGATTT
>OJNS01001578.1_pt1 | contig 11349 bp, 7 predicted proteins | sample 1597911 | NCBI WGS metagenome assembly OJNS01 (sample SAMN01915214, study PRJEB22387) | human gut metagenome | isolation source: stool | host: Homo sapiens | place: USA
AGAACAATACAGGTTCTTCTTCAAAGCCTTCTAATAACAACAGTTCAAACTCAAACAACTCAAAACCAGCCGAACATACACATAACTGGGTTGCACAGTACAAGACTGTAAATGTTCCGGAAAAAGGACACAACGAACAGGTCTTGGTGCAGGCTGCTTATGATGAACAGGTTCCAATTAAAGAGATGCAGGAATTCACATTTTGTTCAACATGTGGTGCGAATATTACAGGTGCAGGTCACGCAGTTGAACATTTAGAAAACTCATTAAATTGTCAAGGGTATTATACTGATTGGCGAGAAGTGACAACAGGGTATAATACGGTTCATCATGAAGCAGTCTACGAAACAAGATACGTTGTCGATTCACCTGCAACGACAAAACAGGAATTGACAGGCTACAAGTGCAGTGGCTGTGGAAACACGAAAGCGAACTAAATATAAATCAAAGGCAGAATGAAAATTCTGTCTTTTTTTGTTGATATAAATTAAGGCAATCTGCCTTAATTCATATATAAGGTCGATTCACGGACCTTGGCAGTAATGCCGAAAGTACAGATGAATTAGGATCATACTTTCTTCATTCGTGAAGAGGTTAAAATTCTATAGTAGTCTGTAATACCATTTGAGGTTGTACATCAGCATGCTTTCACATGGTAGTGAAGGCTATACAACAAAAACTGCGGACGAAAATTTGTCGTAGTACAGCACATTTTTATACGGTTGTGTAGAATTCAATAAAAAGATTAAATGATTAAATTCTAATTCTAAAAAAGGGAACTCAATTTTGAGTTCCTTTTCTATTTTTCATACGCAATAAAACGGGGAATACCCGTGCTATTGCACCATAGATAGTAAATTAATGAAAGGGTGGGATGAAATATGAACAGATACAGTTTATTTGATTTTCCTTAAATTGAGTTGAAAAAATATCAATATTTTTTCCTTTCAAGATATTGATGGTATGAAAAACTCAAAAAAATCAAGATTTCTAACGTTAGAGATTTTTTCAAGGGATAGAAAGAAAAGGGGAAATAAAATAATTAAGGCAATCTGCCTTAGAAAGGATTGAAATATGAAAAAGTTTAAGAACGTATTTCTTGCTTTTTTCGTAACAGCACTGACATCATTGAATCTTGTTCTTCCTGCGTATGCAGAAGAAACAACCACTCCGACTGTTGATTCAGCAGGCTTTTCAGTGAGTGTTGTAGGGGATGGTACAGTCACACTTTCATCGGGTGATTTCACAAAATCATTGTCGAATGGTGACATTTTCAATGCAGACTACGAAGAAGGTACAGAAATTAAAATTGTTTCAAAATCCAATGAAAATGCGGTTATTGATGATGTTAGTTTGAATAATAGCACGATCTCAGGATTTACGAGTGGAAAAAAATCTTTCAGTTTTGTTTATGCAACGAAAACTGCGGATGCAAATTTCAGTGTAACTTTTAAAACAAAAGAAACACAGAAAACAGAAAGCGGTACAGCTGACAAAACGACAAGCGATCAGACATCTGTTGAAAATGAAGATTCAAACACATCTGAAGATGAAACTTCAAATGATGCAGTAACTGAATCTGAAGATGCAGATAAATATGGCACATTTGACGTGGATCTTTCAAAGATGGATATAGATACATCTAAAACCGTATATACAAAATACTTGTATGCAATTCCAAGTGCTGTATCTGAAAACGATACAATCACTTCTGCATTGATTGATAAAGACCCAAAGGATACGATCTATACGCAGACAATGGAGCCAAGCACAGTATATACAGATGGAGATGCTTACTATATTCAGGCAGACACACCTTTTGTGAATGGTTTAGCCAAGAAGAGTTATCCGTACGATTATGATGTGGCTCGTGGAAATGATTATGGTCAACAGCTAACAGAAGGCTTTTCTTATGATAAGAAAACTCACATCTTAAAAATTGATAAAGATGTTTTCAAAACTGTGGCTAAAGAAGCAAAAACAGATAACAATCCAAAAGAGGATTTTTCAGATTTACAGGTACAGTTTTTAGTTCCTGCTGATGTAGAAAATGATGTTAAAGTTAAAACTACAGTTGTTGATAAGACAGGTTCTATTGACAGTGTTGTAGGGGATTCAATCAGTTTACGTCCTTTCATGACAACACGTTTTCAGCTTGCTTCTGAAAAGACCGCAAGTAATATTATTCCAAAAAATGTAAAAGTATATGTGAACGGTTCAGACGTTCCTTTAGAGTCTGAATATGGTGCGTATGACCCTGAAACAGGAGAGATGGCATTATCTTATATGGGTGCTAATTTAAAATCACTAGAGATAGTTATCTCCAAGTCAAAGGGAAGAGCAGTTGGTGTTGGTTTAGGTACAGCCAAAGTCGGAAGTATCAATGTACTGGCTTATTTAGCAGAAGGTACAAAGGATGTGTTTAGCGTTGGTTCCTCTATTGATGTAGTAGGTAAATTTGGTAATAACAGCTACGTACAGACGATTGACGGTCCATTGGAATTATATAACAAATCTAGAACAACAGCAGGTGGATATTTCAATACTGTGGACTGGAATGATGGTGATGGTGGAGAGTGTACTTACACAGACTCTGCTTTAGCGGTTCCGCAGTCTATTACTATGAATGGACAAACTGTTGATTTTACGATGCGTGATATCAATGGAAACAGTTATGGACAATGGGTGAATGGAGGAAATGGTTTAACTGATATTTCAGATCCAGTTGCATTCAATGGTGCAATTCAGGCTTTCTGTCACCATATCAAACAAGCTGTAGGCACAATTAATGAAAACAGCCGTTATGATTTGCGTTATCCAACCTGCACATTACGTGTGCTAGATGCGAGTACAATTAATGGATACAGACATGTTGTATTTGGATTTGAAACAAACCTACATCATTTTAGTGGTTCAACACCTCAAACCGTTGGAACTGTTTTTGAACTTGCTTTCAAGGTACAGTCTAAAGGTAAACTTTGCATTAAAAAGACTTCTGCAAACCCAGCTATCACAGATAACAACCCTTGCTACTCATTGCAGGGAGCTGAATACGGAGTGTATAAGACAGAAGCTGATGCAAAAGCCGATAAAAATAAAGTGAATACTTTAACGATTGGGAAGTATGACAGTTCTGAAAAATACAAGGACTGGTCAAATGAAATCGAACTGGACGAAGGTACTTACTATGTAAAGGAAACCAAGAATCCAAAAGGATATGCTTTGAATAATTCAGTTGTTAAAGTAACAATCAAGGCAAATGAAAATTCTTGGATTGGTACAAATGGCGAGTTTAAGGATTATCCGCAATCCGATCCAGTTCGTATTTTACTTGGAAAAGTAGACAAAGAAACCAACAAGAACAAGCCACAGGGAAGTGCAAGTCTAGCAGGTGCTGAATTTACAATTAAGTACTACAAAGGTTTGTACGATTCTGATCCAGCAAAATCAGGTCAGACTCCAGCTCGTTCATGGGTGTTAAAGACAAATGAAAATGGATTTGCATATTATGATGATAGTTTTAAAGTATCAGGGGATGCTTTGTATTATTCTTCTGATGGAAATCCATCAATACCAGTTGGTACGATTACGATTCAGGAAACCAAGGCTCCGACAGGTTACTTCATCAACAATGAAGTATTTGTAAAAAAAATTGTTGCTGGTGGAAACAAAGAAGGTGTAGAAACATACAATCAGCCTGAGATTCTAGAAAAAGTCATTAAATTCAACATCAAGAAGGTACAGGCAGGAACTTCTACACCTGTCAGCGGTGCAGTATTCCGTCACACATTGCCAAATGGTTCAACGGAAGATTTAGAGACAAATGGCAGTGGTGAAATTACGATAACAGGTTTGGCTTCTGGAACTCACAAAATCAAGGAAATCAAATCACCTGATGGATATCAGTTAAATCCAAACGAAGTTGTATTTAATGTAGCTTCTGGTACAGGCAAGATCACATTCACAAGTGGAACAAACAGTCTTGTAACACAAGGTACAAAGGATTCAGGGGATGGCTATGCTACATTTAGTGACAAGGTTAATCCATTCAACTTGAAAATCACTAAAACAAATGAGCATGGAAAAGTCTTGAAGGGTGCTGAATTTACATTGTACAGCGATGCAGATTGCAAGAATGTAGTGGATACACAGACTTCCGATGACAAAGGTTTATTAACTTTCAAAAATCTGGATGTAGAAAAGACATACTACTTCGAGGAAACAAAAGCTCCTCAAGGCTATAGAATTCCAGTAGACGAAAACGGAAAGGTTTATGTACATTCCGTATATGTTTCAGCTACACCACAGACAAATACATTTAACTTCACAGTCGATGGAATTAAATACGATACATCTAAGACATCTGGTAATGTTCGACTAGAAGGATCTAAAAAGGATCGTGTAGTTGCGGTGGATATTACAAACAAAACAACACAGTTATTGCCTGAAACAGGTTCAAATGGAACAATCCTATTAATTGGATTAGGTGTTGCCGTAATAGCTTTTGCTTTATATAAATCTAAAAAAGATAAAATGATTTCTAAATAATGAAGAAAGAGGGATATTAAAATGAAAACAAAAAATGTGGTTTTTGCAGGATTAACTGCATTGTCTATGACTTTAAGTCCTGTAGCAACTTGTGTTGCTCAATTAGTGACTCCAGTCTATGCTGCTGAAGCAACGCAAACTTATGCGACTCCTAACGGTGTAGCTGATTTTGGCAAAGGAAATGCTTCTATTACCATTACACCAAATGCAGGACAATCTTTGGTTGGTAAAAAATTCCAAGTTTATAAATTGTTTGACGCTGAAAACGCAGTGGATAATGAATCAATCAACTATACATGGAACAATGATTACAAAACAGCTTTACAGACTGTTGTTGGTAAGAAAATCAACAAATCTGCCTCTTCAGTTACTGAATATGATGTAATTGACTATATTCAAACTTTAAATACAAACAAAGTGGAAGGTGCTCAGGCAGATCAAAAATTAGAAGGCCGTTACAGCAATTATCGTCACTTTGTAGAAGCTTTAAGAGATGAACTTGTTAAGGAAGGTCTTTCTCCAAATACAGTTAATGTTACAGCTGTAAATGCAGTCGATGGTTCTGTTAAGTTCAGTGGATTGGGATATGGTTATTATTTAACAGATGAAGTTACTGCTGTACAGGATACACATTCAGCAGCTTCATTGATTTTAACAAATACAGCAAATCCTAATGCTCAGGTTAATATCAAATCCGATTATCCTACTTTGATTAAGAAAATCAATGAAGATGACAACAATGTAGGATGGAATGATATTGGGGACTATGAAATTGGACAGACAGTTCCTTACTACCACGATACATATGTACCAGACATGAATGGATATCAAACATATAAAATGATTTTCCATGACAAGATGGACAATGCATTGACTTTCAATAAAGACTCTGTTTCTATCACAATTTCAAGCAACAAGAAATCATATACATTAAAGAGTAATGAATTTAAAGTAGTTGAAAATAGTGGTGAAGACACATTCTATGCAGAGATTCCAGATTTAAAAGCTATCGTTGACAAACAATTCCCAGAAGGAATGAACAACAACAACGAAAATACTTATGGCCAATCTGTTCGTTTAAACTATAATGCGACATTGAATGACAATGCATCGACTCGTACTGGTCGTGCTGGATTTGAAAATGCTGTTCGCCTTGAATATAGCAACAACCCAGACAGCAATGGAAATGGTTCAACAGGTGAAACGCCATGGGACACTACAGTTGCATTCACATATCGTATCAATGGTTTAAAGGTCAACAACCACAACAAATTATTGAAGAATGCTAAATTCCGCCTATACAGTGATGAAAACTGTACAAATGAAGTGTATGTTAAGGAATCTCCAAACGGATATGTTGTTATGAACCGTGATTCTTTAGGTGGAACTGACCACACTGGTGGAGCACGCCCTAGCAGTGCAGTAGAAATGGTTTCCGATGCAAAAGGTGTATTCACTATCTTAGGCTTGGATCAGGGAACTTATTACTTGAAAGAAACGGATTCTCCAGCTGGATATCGTGAATTGCAAGACCCAATCGTTATCACAATCAAACCAACATTTACTGATGAACGTAATAACTACAACGCAGGTGAAGGTGCAACTGACAAGACTTTGAAAACATTAGAAGCAACTGCTCATGTTAAGGAATTCTTAAATGGTGCTTACAAAGAAAGCGACACTAACTTAAAAACAGATGTAACAGACGGTTCTGCTAACATCACTGTAGTCAACTACGTAGGTACTAAATTGCCAATCACTGGTTCTAACTTAACAATGATTTGTCTAGGCGCAGGTACAATCACTGTAGTTGGTGCATTGGCATTAGATAAAAAAAGAAAAAAAGCAAATAAAGACTAATTTTTGAATAAATGAATAGGATGGCAGTACTGCCACCTTTTCATTTTTGGAGGTGCTGATATTGAAGTCGATTATTAAAGCTATCAAGGAAACCAGTTGGACAGTTCGTTTACTGATTGTAATCGGAATATCTTTATGTTCGATTCCACTGGTATCGAGTATTCATTCTAGCATACAGCAGAATAGTATGATTTCAACCTATGAGAGCAAAGTAAAACATACGGATAAAGCAAAAATCATTGAACAGATTCAAAAGGCTCACAATTATAATGATATGCTTTTCCAAACAATGGGAGCTTCTGTAGGAGATATCGATACAGCTATTTTATCGGATGAAAGCTATGAAAATATTTTGAACCTTTCTGATAATGGAATTATGGGTTCAATTGAGATTCCCAAGATAGGCGTTGACCTTCCAATTTATCACGGAACAAGTGATGATGTACTATCAAATGGTGTTGGCCATTTACAAAATTCTTCATTTCCAGTCGGTGGAGAAAATACACGTACTGTTCTGACGGGTCATAGGGGTCTTCCAAACGCAAAATTATTTACAAGACTTGATGAGTTGAAAAAAGATGATTTATTCTACATTCGTGTAGGAAATAAAACACTAGCTTATCAAATCTATAAAATAGAAATTGTAAAAAAAGAAGAAGCACCTGATGTTCTTGGAATTGAAGAAGGCAAGGACCTTGCAACTTTGATTACATGTACTCCATATGGAATAAATACACACAGATTGATTCTGACTGGTAAGCGTGTACCATACAGTGAGAAGAAAAAAGAAGCCATTGAACCAGAAATGATGAGTTGGAGAGAACTTCTATTTACAGCACTTCCATTTTTAATTGTATTTATGTTGATTGTTAGATTTATTTTAAATAAGAGAAAGGAGAGAAAGTTAAAATCATGAAGATTCTGAAAAAAATTGGTTTAGCATTAAGCCTGATGCTAGTTTTAGTACCATGCTTAAATGTGCAGGCTAAAGATATTACAGATAATCCAGATGTAGGGGACATTACAATTCTTCCTGAAGAGGATTTGACTAAGGTTCCTGATAATGGGTTAGGTTCAATCTCAGTAGAATTGACAGATGCTTATGATAAATATCTTTCCAAAGAAAATGTTAAATTCGGTGTGGTTCAGATTGCTGACATCGTAAAAGGTGAATATATCATTAAATATAAGCCTTTTGCAGACGAGGATTTGGACTTGAATGAGATTAAAACAGCAGATGAGATCGACAAAGTAGCTAAGGATCTGGCCAAAAAAGTTGAGACTCCTGACTATGAAATGACAACGGACGAAGAAGGAAAAGCAACTTGCAAAGATCTTCCTGTTGGTGTTTATTTAGTCTACGTTGAAGATTTATCTGATTATGAAACAATTACTCCATTTATTGTTGGAATTCCAACATGGGATGATGAAGATGAATTGTTCCAGTATGATGTAACGGTATATCCAAAACATACTGCTTTACCACGTATCTTGGTAAACAAGGTTGACAGTGTAACTGGACAGAATATCAAGTCAAACAAATTTGAATTCACTTCATATTCACAGGAAAACTGTGCTGAAAGTTCAAAACTTGAAACTATCGCAGGCAATCAGGAAACTGGTACTGCTGAATTCTTGATTCGTTATGGAACAACTTATATCAAAGAGTCAAGTGCTCCGCAAGGATATAAGTTATCAGATGAGGTTGTAAAGGTTAAATTTACGGACGAAGGATTGTTTGTAAATGACAAGGAAGTACACGTAGATGATAATCATCGTTATTCAATCGTATACCAGAATGTCTTGTTGCCTAGTGTAAATACTGGTACTGCTAAAAACAAAGACATGATGTATATGATGTTAGGCGTAGTAATTATTGCATTAGGTGCTTCCATTGCAACTGTTCGCAAGATTCGCAAAAATAACGAGGCATAGTCAAATAAAAGGAAGGTACCCCTTCCTTTTATTGCATATGGAACTAAATCTAAATGTTAGTTAGTTTCATATGCGATAAATGTGTTGAAAACACATTTTAAGGCAGATTGCCTTAAGTAGGATTTGTTGCTAAAATTATGATAATGTAAAAGTGAAAGATGAGGTGATGAAGGATGTATAAAGATTTTGTATTAAAAAACAAAGATATAGATATTCTAAAATTTAGAATTGAAGATTCACTTTATGGTGATTATGAATTGACAATTCTTGAAAGATATAACATAAACAATTTTCTTTATCCCATTGGATTAAAAACCGACGATTCAAACGAACTATTAGAATGGATACAGGAAAGAAATATCCCTAAAAATCGTGCCTTTGTAAATGAGATTTTGGCAAGTCTGGGACTTCACGGAAATGATTTGATTGGAATTTTGACTGTTGGAAAAGGTCTCTCGTTGAATGATCCATATTGGATTGTTGATCCTGATTTTACGGGGTTGTTTAAAGATTACAATCTATATGAGAACGATTTTAATAAATCTGTTGCGTTGATCGCATATACTGGTCATGGACATTCAAATAGCATTGGTACAGTCGCAGAATTAACAACGAACGGTTCTCTAAAAAAGGCTTGGAGAAGAATCAATGGTGATGTCGTGCTTTATAAGGGGAATGTTCATGGCAATTTGTATACAAACCATGGAAATGAAGCTTACGCTGAGTATTATGCTTATAAAGTTGCTCATCAAATGGGATTAAATGCAATTGCCTATGATTTGGATATATGGCAAGATGAATTATCGAGTACATGTAAATTATTTACTGGCATAGATACATCTTTTGTTCCTGCATCAAGATTCTTAAAAGGAAAAAAAACAGTGAAAGCCATTGTAGATTTTTATAAAAATCTGGGGGATGAATTTTATCAGGATTTTTGCTCGATGATGGTTTTTGATGCATTGATTTGTAATACAGATAGACATCTGAATAATTTTGGTGTATTAGTTGATAATGTAACTAACAAGATAAAGTGTATGGCACCTTTGTTCGATCATGGGTATTGTATGTTTGATGAGCCAAGACAATATATTTACGAGTCACCAGAAAAACTAAATGAATATGTTAAAACTTTAGATCCTGTTTTTGGTAAATCGTTTGCTGAAAACGCAAAGACTTTTTTAGGAAATCGTCAAAAAAAGGAATTAAGACACATCCTAGACTATAGAATTGAAAAACACGATAGATATAATCTTCCTGAAGCTGAATTGAATTCTTTCAATAAAGTTTTACACGATAGAGCAATAGCAATTTTGGAAAATACATTAGAATTGAATTTAAACTATCTTGTAAATGATAAAAGGGAGCTTTCATTTAAAGAACTAGATGGTAATGCTCAAGAAATTGCTTTGCAGGAAATAAAATATGACTTATGGGATCTTTATGGAGTTGAATTAGATGAGCAAAATCAGAATGAGTACTTAGACTGCTTTACATTCAAACCAACATACGACAGGGCGGGTACGTGCGTTAATATAGAATATATACAGAACAAAGATATTGAAGATGTGATATCAAGAATGAAGGACACGCAGGAATATGAATTATAGCTTAAGGCAAAATGCCTTAAGCTTTTTGTTTTAAGTTTTTTGTATATACAGATATGTCTATTTAAGGCAGATTGCCTTAAGAAATGTAAGGAGATGATGAGTGATGTACTTTAATAATGATATTAAGATCAATAAATTTATAAATAGATCCGATTTTAACAATTATTTGAACTGTATGTTTCGTACTGACAGTTCACAGAAATTGACGAACGAATATACGCCTGAAAATGAATGCTATACTATGGACAATCCAGAAGATACAGGTGTCTTTCAGTTTGATTTGAAAGCACGCAAAGCGGTTAAAAATGGATTTTTCGATCAATGGAATCATGATGTAGACCATCTGTTTTTTGCTAGAGTTGAATGCCCTAGAGATGATATTTTTGAATGGAATGAATATATGCATAAGGAAATGCAGTCAATCCTTTGTGATATGCAGAATAGGCATTATTATCCAGTTCTGATTGTTATTCATAACGATCAGCCTAAGTATTCTTGTCATTTTCATATTCTTCTGGATTATATTGATCCAGACGTTAACTTGTAAAGGTGGCAGTACTGTCACAATCTAGAAAGAAGGATAAATAGTATGGATGAAGTTTATAGATATTTTACAGTTGGCAGATTTAAAGGTACAGATGGTATAACATATTTTATTTATGTGCCAGCTCCTTATTATCATTTCGATGATTATGCAAAACAAGATGAGCATTATTGTTACGGGTTTATTTATCTTGAAGGACATGCTGTTTTAGCGGTGTATCGAGATAAGTGGCATATGGAAACGAATGAATGCAATCCACACGGCAGGTGGATGAAGATCATTAGATCCAATAGAGATTTAATTAGCGTAGGTGGTATTGTTTTAGCCTTGAAAAAAGGTGTTCCAGATAATGAGAATTTTGTTTATTATGAGACATTCAATTGTTTCAGTAAAGTGAATAAGTCTTTCGATGCATTATTTCCTAATATGGATTCAAATAAAATATATGGCATTGAGAAAGATGCCGAAGGGAACCATCTATTAATGAAATATGAGATTCGTGAATGTGGAATGTGGCCGAACTATTTCAAAGCACTAGATGATGAACAGGAAAGTGGTAAAACCGATGAATAAAACAAGACCATATAAAAGCTTCTGGAATGAGTCAACAATAGTATCTACTACATAAGGTGTTATCACCTGAAAATAACAAGGTAATTGATATGGATTCTACATTTTATTTATGGAATTGACATAAGTGTACTGCTTATGTAGATATTCAAAAAAGCATCCCTCTCCGTCTTAAAACAACGGAGTCTTGGATGCTTTTTTTGAGCTTTGACAAGATGATGTACTGTCATCATAAAATATGCAGGATGAAGGGAAGGTGGTGCAAAGAATGCATTTAAAAAG
>OJNS01001585.1_pt1 | contig 11289 bp, 8 predicted proteins | sample 1597911 | NCBI WGS metagenome assembly OJNS01 (sample SAMN01915214, study PRJEB22387) | human gut metagenome | isolation source: stool | host: Homo sapiens | place: USA
GTAGAAGAACCGGTCGCCCCAGTCGAAGCCCAGCCAGTGGATATCGGCCTGGATGGCGTCGACGTATTCGGTGTCTTCCTTCGTCGGGTTGGTGTCGTCCATGCGCAGGTTGCACAGGCCGCCGAATTTTTCCGCTGTGCCGAAATCGATGGTCAGCGCCTTACAGTGGCCGATGTGCAGATACCCGTTCGGCTCCGGCGGAAACCGGGTGTGCACGTGCTTACCCTCGAACCGGCCGCCGGGGGCCAGATCCTCTTCAATAAAGGCGTCGATGAAATTTCTGTTTTCCAACGGCTTTCTTTCTTCTTCCATAGTAAAAATCCTCCCGGATGAAATGTCCTGTAATTTATACATTATAGCCGATTGCCGCCCATAACGCAATGCAAAAATGCTTGGAGACTTCCAGAATGTGAAAAAAGTGAAAACAATGCGGGAAATTTGCATTTTCCTCTTTTCAACTCGCCGAATCTATTATAAAATAAATGCGAATCGAAAAGGAGAGATCACTGACTATGCGTGAACCGAAATATAAACGAGTATTACTCAAGATCAGCGGCGAAGCCCTTGCGGGCGATGCGCACCGGGGACTGGACTTCGCGGTCATCGGCGGGGTGTGCGATGTGATCCGGCAGTGTGTTGAGGCCGGCGTGCAGGTCGGCGTCGTGGTTGGCGGCGGCAACTTCTGGCGCGGCGTCAAAGACGGCGGCGGCAAGATGGAACGCACCCGCGCAGACCACATGGGGATGCTTGCGACCGTCATCAACGCGCTGGCCGTGGCCGACTGCTTAGAGCAGCGCGGCGTGGAGGTGCGCGTGCAGACCGCCATCGCCATGAACCAGATCGCAGAGCCCTATATCCGCTCCAAGGCCATCCGGCATCTGGAAAAGGGCCGCGTCGTGATCTTCGGCTGCGGCACGGGCAACCCGTTCTTCTCAACGGACACCGGCGCGGTGCTGCGCGCGGCGGAAATTAACGCCGACGCGATCCTGCTGGCAAAGAATATCGACGGCGTTTACTCCGCCGACCCCGCCAAGGATCCCAGCGCCGTCAAATACGACGCCATCACCTACGACGAGGTGCTGGCCCGCCATCTGGCCGTCATGGACACGACGGCGACTTCGCTTTCCATGGATAACCATATTCCCGTTCAGGTCTTCGCACTCAAAGACCCGCAGAATATTCTGCGCGTCGTGATGGGCGAGCCGATCGGCACGATTGTAAAGGAGGAACTATAACATGGCAGATCTCAAGGAATTCCAGCGCAAAATGGAAAAAACGCTCGACGTTCTCGCGTCCGACTTTGCCGCTGTGCGCGCAGGCCGCGCCAACGCACAGGTGCTCGACCGCATCACGGTTGAGTATTACGGCCAGCCGAGCCCCATCAACCAGGTCGGCACCGTCTCTTCCCCCGACCCCCGCACGCTCGTCATCCAGCCGTGGGACGGGTCGCTGCTCAAGGCGATCGAAAAGGCCATCCAGACCTCGGATCTCGGCATCAACCCGCAGAATGACGGCCGCGTCATCCGCCTCGTCTTCCCGCAGCTGACCGAGGAGCGCCGCAAGGATCTCACGAAGCAGGTCCGCAAATATGCCGAGGATTCCAAGGTCGCCGTCCGCAACATCCGCCGCGACGCGGTTGACTACGTCAAAAAGGCCCAGAAGAAGGGGGAACTGACCGAGGACGACCAGAAGAAGGCCGAAAAGGATATCCAGGACCTCACCGACAAGCACGTCAAGAAGATCGACGAGATGTGCGCCAAGAAGGAAAAGGAACTGATGGAGATCTGAGTGCGTGTTTCCGACGCGTACCCTCTGTAGGGGCGGACGCCTCTGTCCGCCCATGCAAACTGCACTGGTTTTACAGAAATTTGCGGCGAATCCCCTCCGTCATTTTCTTCGGAAATACCACCTCCCCTTACCGCGCGGGGCGCGGCAAGAGGAGGCTTTGGTACGGCCGGCCCCTGTTCGCATTCAATTAAATGCAATCTCCCCAGAACCTCTTAAAAGCCGCCGGACGGCGGCTTTTGTCGTGAAAGGCTTTTATCATGGAATACAACAACACGCTCCCGCGGCATATCGCCATCATCATGGACGGCAACGGACGCTGGGCAAAAAAGCGCGGGCTGCCGCGCAAAATGGGCCACGCGGCAGGCGCGGAGACGTTCCGCCGCATTGCGACCTACTGCAAGAATCTCGGTGTCGAGTATCTGACAGTCTACGCGTTTTCCACGGAAAACTGGAAACGTTCGGCAGACGAGGTGCAGGCGATTATGGCGCTGTTTGAAAAGTATCTGCACGAAGCCATCGATGAGATGGAACGCGACCATATCCGGCTGAAAATCCTCGGCGAACTCGGGCCGATTTCCCCCACGCTGTGCGCGCTCATTGCCCGCACGGACGAAATTTCCACGCACTATCAGGGCTTTCAGGCCAATATCTGCATGAACTACGGCGGCCGGGACGAGATTGTCCACGCCGCGCGGCGCTTTGCCGCCGACTGCGTGAAGGGCCTGAAAACGCCGGAGGAACTGACCGAGGCGGATTTCGCGCACTATCTCTACACCGACGGCATCCCCGACCCGGAACTGATCATCCGGCCCTCGGGCGAGATCCGCACGTCGAACTTCCTGCTCTGGCAGTCGGCGTATGCCGAGTATTATTTCACGGATGTGCTCTGGCCCGATTTTGACGAAACTGAACTCGACAAGGCAATCGCATCATATCAGAAGCGCGAGCGCCGGTTTGGAGGCCGCAAATGAAACAAAGACTTCTCGTTGCCGCCGTCGGCGTGCCGCTTCTCATTGTAGTTCTCGTGCTCCTGCCGCCTATCGCAACGGCAATCCTGACGGCGGCCATCGCGGGCGCAGCCGCGTGGGAACTGCTGCATACGGCGTGCAGGCAGCCGAAGCTTCTCTATGTGCCGACGATTTTGTGCGCGGCGCTCGTCGTGCTGGCCATCGTATTCGGAACGGCGATCACGGCGACGCTGATCTACGCGTTTTTCTATGTGATGTTCCTGTTTTACATGGCCGTCAGCACGCATGGGAAGGAAACCGCCATTCCGTTTGCGGACATCGCGGTCTGCGTCGTGGCGGGCTTCCTGTTCCCGGCGATGTACAGCTGCATCGGCCTGCTGCGCAATGTTTCCCCTGCGTTCGTGCTCATGCCGTTTGTGATCGCGTTTATCGGCGACAGCTTTTCCATGCTCGGCGGCATGGCCTTCGGCCATAAAAAATTCGCCCCGCATGTGAGCCCCAATAAGACGTGGGCGGGCTTTCTTGCCGGGCCGGTGGGCAGCGCGCTCGGCATGGTGCTGCTGGGGCTTGTCTCCAAATGGCTCTGGCAGATGGAGCTGCCGCTGTGGTATCTGGCCGTGATCGGCATCGCCGCCAATCTCTTCGGCCAGCTGGGCGATCTGTCCATGAGCCTCATTAAGCGCGAGGCCGGGATCAAGGACTACAGCCACATTTTCCTGACCCACGGCGGCGTGCTCGACCGGTTTGATTCGACGCTGTTCCTCGTGCCTGTCGTGTACGCGATGCTGTTTTTGCTGGAGAAGCTGGTATGACAAAGACGATCACGATTTTAGGCTCGACCGGCTCGATCGGGCGGCAGACGCTGTCTGTCGCGGATGAATTGGGATTGCGCGTCGCTGCGCTGACGGCGGAGCGCAATGTGGAGTTATTGGAAGCGCAGTGCCGCCAATACCGGCCGGAACTGGCCGTTCTGACGGACAAAGCCGCCGCGGAGGAATTAAAAGTCCGTCTGGCGGATATGAATATAAGGGTGCTCGCGGGCGCGGAGGCGCTGTGCGAGGCGGCGGCTCTGCCGGAGGCCGATACGGTCGTTGCGGCCGTGTGCGGCTTTGCCGCGCTGCGGCCCACGCTGACGGCGATTCACGAAAAAAAGCGCATTGCCCTTGCCAATAAAGAGACGATGGTCTGCGCAGGGCAGATCATGCAGGCTGCCGCGCGGGAATCCGGTGCGGAGATCATCCCCGTCGATTCCGAGCACTCGGCCATTTTCCAGTGCCTCATGGGCTGCCGGGACAGAGCCGAGGTCAAACGCCTGATTTTAACCTGCTCCGGCGGGCCGTTCTTCGGAAAGACGCGGGAAGAGTTGGTCTGTATGACCAAATCAGACGCGCTGCGCCATCCGAACTGGAAAATGGGCGCGAAAATCACGGTTGACTGTGCAACGCTCATGAACAAGGGGCTGGAGATCATCGAGGCCATGCGGCTGTATGATCTGCCGCTTTTGAAGGTCGAGGCTGTCATTCACCGACAGTCGGTTGTACATTCCCTTGTGGAATTTGTCGATGGAGCCGTGCTGGCGCAGTTGGGCGTGCCGGATATGCGCATTCCCATCGGTCTTGCCATGACGTATCCGAACCGGGCGCACAATCCGGCCCCGGCGCTCGATCTTTTGACCTGCGGACCGCTGACGTTTGACGCGATCGATGAGACGGCGTTTCCGTGCTTCGTGCTTGCAAAGCAGGCGGCGCAGCTTGGCGGCACGGCCTGCACAGCCCTGAACGCGGCCAACGAAGAGGCTGTCGGCCTGTTTTTGCAGGACAAAATCGGATTTTACGACATCGCGGACGCGGTCGAGGCCGCGCTGCGCCTGCCGGTTGTGCAGGAGCCGTCGCTTGCCGATATTTTTGAGGCCGACCGCCTCGCCCGCATCCATACCCGTGAGCGGTTTTTGAAATAAAGGTGATTTCATGTATATTCTCTTTGCAATCCTCATTTTTGGCTTTCTGATCTTCATCCACGAACTGGGCCATTTTCTGACGGCCAAAGCGCTGGACGTGCAGGTGAACGAGTTTTCCATCTGCATGGGCCCGGCAATCGTCAAAAAGCAAAAGGGCGAGACGCTCTATGCGCTGCGCTGCATCCCCGTGGGCGGCTACTGCGCAATGGAGGGCGAGGATGAAGAATCCGACAATCCCAGAGCGTTCACGTCCAAGGTCTGGTGGAAACGGCTGATCATTCTGGCAGCAGGCTCGTTCATGAACTTCCTGACAGGCCTTGTCGTGCTGGCTATGATCTATTCCTGCGTCGCGGGTTTCTCAACGGCGAAAATCTCCGGTTTCTTTGACGGCTGCCCGCTGGAGTCCGAACAGGGGCTTCAGGTTGGCGATGAACTTTACAAGATCGACGGACGGCGCGTGTATATCTACTCCGACGTCGGCACGCTTCTGGCCCGGAATAAGACGGGGAAATTCGATCTTGTCGTCAAGCGGGACGGGGAACTCGTCAAGCTGAACGATTTTGAAATGAAGCAGCAACTTTATGAAGTTGACGGCGAACAGCAGCTGAAATACGGCTTGTATTTCGGCTATGAGGAAAAAACCGTCGGAACGGTGCTCAAAAACACATGGTATACCGCGCTGGATTTTGCGCGGCTTGTGTGGATGAGTCTCGGCGATCTGGTGTCGGGCCTTGTGTCGGTCAATGACATGTCCGGGCCGGTCGGTGTCGTGTCGGCCATTGCGCAGACGGGGCAGAGCGCCGCGACGACGGCGGACGGCATTCTGAACGTGCTGTATCTCGGCGCATTCATCGCAATCAATCTGGCTGTCATGAACATGCTGCCGCTTCCTGCGCTCGACGGCGGACGCGCATTTTTGCTTCTGGTGAACACGGTGTTTACGGCAATTACAAAGAAGAAAATCCCCTCGAAATTTGAAGGCTATATCCACGCGGCAGGCATGATCCTGCTGCTGGCCTTCATGGCGTTTATCACATTTAAGGATATCTGGAAGCTGGTGCGATAAAAATGGAGCGAAAACTCACAAGAAGAATCATGGTCGGCTCTGTGCCGGTGGGTGACGGCGCGCCGGTGTCCATCCAGTCGATGCTGAATACAAGGACGACCGACGTGGAAGCCTGCCTTGCACAGATTCGCGCGCTGGCTGCCGCCGGGTGCGAGATTGCGCGGCTGGCTGTGCCGGATATGGAGGCGGCAGAGACGTTCGGAGCCATCTGCGCTGCGTCCCCGCTGCCGTTGGTCGCGGATATCCACTTTGATTACCGTCTTGCCATCCGCGCGGCGGAAAACGGCGCGGCCAAGATCCGCATCAACCCCGGCAACATCGGCGGGGAAGAGCGGGTGCGGGCCGTGGTCGAGGCCTGCGGCGCGCGGAACATTCCCATTCGCATCGGCGTGAACGGCGGCAGTCTGGAACCGCGTCTTCTGGAAAAATACGGTCACCCCACGCCGGAGGCGCTGGTGGAAAGCGCGTTCGGACATATTGCGCTGCTGGAGAAATACGGCTTTCACGATATCTGCGTATCGATGAAATCCAGTTCCGTCCCGCTGATGATCGAGGCGTACCGGCTGTTTTCCGAGCGTTCGGACTATCCGCTGCACGTCGGCGTGACCGAAACGGGCACCGAGCGCATGGGCACCATCAAATCCGCTATGGGCATCGGCGCCCTTCTGTGTCAGGGCATCGGCGATACGATGCGCGTATCGCTGACCGCCGACCCGGTGCAGGAGGTGCTGACGGCGAAGGACATTCTGAAGGCCGCCGGGCTGCGCAGGGACGGCGTGAACATCATCGCCTGCCCCACCTGCGGGCGGACGCGCATCGACCTCATCCGGCTGGCAAACGAGGTCGAGCAGGCGCTGTCCGACTGCCAAAAGCCCATCACGGTCGCCGTCATGGGCTGCGTGGTCAACGGCCCGGGCGAAGCGCGGGAGGCCGACGTCGGCATCGCCGGCGGCGACGGCTGCGGCATTCTGTTCGTCCGGGGGAAGCAGCTGAAAAAGCTTTCGTATGACGAACTGCTGCCCGCTCTGCTAGAATACATAGAGCAGCTGTAATTCTGCATGGGCCGATGCCCACATCGGCCCACTGCGGCAAATTCGCCGCAGCGTTTCGTAAAAATCCGTGCATTCTGCAGGGGCCGATGTGGGCATCGGCCCCTACACAGGAACAAGCCCATGAATGAAGTATATTTCCCCGCGCTGTTTCCGGGCTTTGCGCTGCCGGAGGATCTGGCGGAGGCGCTGGAGCGCCTTGCCGTCGTCCACGCAGAACTTGACCGGGAAACACGAACCATCCGTCTGGACGCACAGGCGGAGCACTATCTTGCAGAAAAGCAGCTTCAGTCGCTCTGTCAGGCCGTAGAAAAGCAATACGGACTGAAGAAGCTGGAACTTTTCGTGCGGTATCCGGCCTCGGAATTGCCCAATATGGATTTCCGCGATCTGGCGCAGGTATTCATCCGCGCTTTCTCGCCCTCGGCTGCCATTTTGGCCGGTGCGGGCTATGAGGTCACGGACGAAGCTGTGATCATCCGACTCAAGGCCAATGGCAAGGATAATATTTTACAGAACGCAAAAAAGGCCGAGCAGTTCCTGCGCGACCGCTTTGGTGTTTCCAAAAAAATTGAGGTCGAAGCGCACAGCAATTTAGAGGGCCGGGCACTGTTTGAGGAGACGGCGCGTATCCGCGCCGAGGCGCTCAAAAATGCGCCTGCAATTACGGCCAGCGCACCGCAGAGCGGCGCAAAGTCCTCCGGCGCAGGCTCGGCCGCACCGGCAGAGCCTACGGGTGCGCTGTTCTACGGCCGCCCGTTCGCAGGCAAGCCTGTCCGGATGGAGGAACTGAATCTCGACATGTTCCGCGTGATCGTCGAGGGCAAGGTCTTCGCCGTGCAGCACCGGGAACTGAAAAAGCGCGGCGCGTGGGTCGTCTGCTTTGATATGACGGACTATACCAGTTCCGTCCGTGTCAATCAGTTTATGGAGGCCGCAAAGGCCAAGCCCATCATCGACAACGTTCAGCCCGGCATGTGGCTGCGCGTACAGGGCAAGATGAGTTTTGACCGGTATGACAATGAAATGGTGCTTCAGCCGAACGCCATGGAAAAGATCGAGGCGCCCAAGCGCCGCGATACTTACCCCGAAAAGCGCGTCGAACTGCACCTGCATACGACTATGTCCTCCATGGATGCGCTGACCGATACCGGAGCCGCCGTCAAGCGTGCAGCCAGCTGGGGCCACCGCGCCATCGCCATCACCGATCACGGCGGCGCACAGTCGTTCCCGGACGCGATGAAGGCTGCCTCCAAAGCCAAGGTCGCGGGAACGGACCAGAACATCAAAATTCTCTACGGCTGCGAGGGCTACTACGTCAACGACGTCGATGACCGCATTGCCGTCCACGGGGACGGGGACTTTTCCTTTGACGAGGAATACGTCGCGTTCGACCTGGAAACGACCGGCCTGTCCTCGCTTCATGACACGATCATCGAGATCGGCGCGGCCATCATGAAGGGAAACGAGGTTCTCAGCACGTTCCAGACCTTCGTTGACCCGCACCGGCCCTTGCAGCCGAAGATCGTCGATCTGACAGGCATCAACGACCAGATGCTCGCCGGGCAGCCGGATATTTCCGAGGCACTGCCGAAATTCCTGGAATACGTCGGCAGCCGCCCCCTGTGCGCGCACAACGCGGACTTTGATATCGGCTTCGTGACGGCGGCGTGCGAAAGACTGGGCTTGCCATTCCATCCGACCTATGTCGATACGCTCATTCTGGCACAGAATCTGATGCCGGAACTCGGCAAGTATAAGCTGAATATTGTCGCCGATGCACTGAGTCTGCCGGATTTCAACCATCACCGCGCCTCCGACGACGCGATCACCTGCGGGTATCTGCTCATGCGCTTTTTCAAGATGATGCAGGAGCAGGGATTGGACTCGCTTCAGAAGATCAACCCGCGCATGGAGCAGCTGCGCTCCGGCAGCAAAATTCTCGACCGCCGTGCGCGGCATATCATCGTCTTTGCCAAAAATTCCATCGGCCTGCGCAATCTCTACCGGCTGATTTCCTATGGCAATCTCAAATACTTCAAGCGCGTGCCCATTATGCCGAAGTCCGAACTGCTGCAATGGCGTGAGGGCCTGATTATCGGCTCGGCCTGCGAGGCGGGCGAATTGTTTCAGGCAATCCTGAACCACAAAAGCTGGGCAGAACTCAAGCGTATCGCAAGCTTCTATGACTTTTTGGAGATTCAGCCCATCTGCAACAACCGCTTCATGCTCGACAAGGGGCTTGCCGAGGACGAGGAAGAACTGCGCGGCTTCAACCGGACGATTGTCCGGCTCGGCGAGGAACTCGGAAAGCCTGTCGTGGCGACGGGCGATGTGCACTTCCTTGACCCGGAGGACGAAATCTTCCGCCACATCCTGCTTGCCACCAAGCAGATGCCCGATGCCGACCGGCCGCTGCCGCTGTATCTGCGCACGACAGATGAGATGATGGAGGAATTCTCCTATCTCGGCCCGGAAAAGGCGCATGAGGTTGTCATTGAAAACCCGAACCGTATCGTTGACTGGTGCGAGACGCTGCGGCCCGTGCCGCACAATCTGTTCGCGCCAAAGATCGAAAACTCCGTTGAAGACCTGAAAGCCCTTGTCTACGGAAAGCTTCACCGGCTTTACGGCGAAAATCCGCCCGAACTTGTGCAGAAGCGCGTTGATACGGAAATGCACGATATCATCTCCTGCCACTACGACGTGATCTACATGTCGGCCCAGAAGCTGGTGCAGAACTCGCTGGAGCACGGCTATCTTGTCGGCTCCCGAGGCTCGGTCGGCTCGTCCATTGTGGCGTTCATGTCCGGCATTACGGAGGTCAATTCCTATCCGCCGCACTACCGCTGCCCGCAGTGCAAGTTTACCACGTTCGATGTTCCGGCTGACTGCGCCTGCGGCGCGGACCTGCCAGATGCCGTATGTCCGAAGTGCGGCGCGAAGCTTGACAAGGACGGGTTCAATATCCCGTTTGAAACCTTCCTCGGCTTCGGCGGCGATAAAGTTCCGGATATCGATCTCAACTTCTCCGGCGAATATCAGGCCAAGGCGCACGCCTACTGTGTGCAGATGTTCGGCAAGACGCACGTCTTCCGCGCGGGCACGATCGGCACTGTTGCAGAGAAAACGGCCTACGGCTACGCAAAAAAGTACCTGTCGGAGCGGAACAAGACCGTCCCCAAGGCGGAGGAGAACCGGCTGGCGCTCGGCTGTGTCAACGTCAAGCGCACGACCGGCCAGCACCCCGGCGGCCTCGTCGTCATTCCGCAGGAGAACGAGATTTGGGACTTCTGCCCCGTGCAGCACCCGGCGGACGACAAGGACTCTGAGTGGATCACGACGCATTTTGAATATCACTCCATGGAGGAAAACCTCCTGAAGCTCGATATGCTGGGCCACGATGACCCGACCATGATCCGCATGCTCGAGGACATGACCGGCGTTGACGCGCAGAAAATTCCGCTCGATGATCAGGACACCATGTCCATTTTCACGTCCAGCAAGGTGCTGGGCTATGAAAACGACCCCATTCTGGGGCCGGTCGGTTCCGTCGCTATCCCGGAATTCGGCACGGGCTTCACGCGCGGGATGCTGCAGGAGACGCAGCCGACGAAATTCGATACGCTCATCCGGCTGTCCGGCTTCTCCCATGGCACGGACGTGTGGCTGGGCAACGCGCGCGATCTGATTTTGTCCAAGACTGCCTCCGTCAACGACGCCATCGGCTGCCGCGACGATATCATGCTCTATCTCATCAAATGCGGCATGCCGGAAAAGCGCTCGTTCAAGATCATGGAGGCCGTCCGAAAGGGCAGAGGTCTGCCCGACGGCGCGGAGGAGGAAATGAAGGCCGCAGGCGTGCCGGAGTGGTACATCGGGTCTTGCAAAAAGATCAAATATCTCTTCCCGAAGGCCCACGCAACAGCGTATGTCATGATGGCTTTCCGCATCGCGTGGTTCAAGGTGCACCAGCCGCTTGCGTTTTACGCGGCCTATTTCTACCGCCGCAGCCAGAAAGGCGGCTTCGACGAGGGCATGATGTGCCACGGCATCGAACTTGTCAAAAAAAAGCTGCAGGAGATCAAGGAGGACGAGGATTCCAGCGCCAAGGACGACGATCTGTTCACCACGCTTGAGGTCTGCTATGAGTTCTATCTGCGCGGATTTACGTTCGCGCCGATCGATATTTATCATTCCCACGCAACAAAATTTCAGATCGAGGACGGGCAGCTGCGTCCGCCGTTCGTGGCCGTGGCCGGTCTTGGCGAAACGGCGGCATGGGACCTTATGAATGCCCGCGAGGGACGGGAGTTTTTGTCCGTCGAGGAATTCGCAGACGCCTGCCCGAAGGTATCCAAGACGCTCATCGACCAGCTGCAATCTGCCGGTGCCTTCGGCGATCTCCCGCTCACCAGCCAGCTGACCCTGTTCTGAGTGCGCTATCCCGGAATCACAAGA
>OJNS01001586.1_pt1 | contig 11289 bp, 6 predicted proteins | sample 1597911 | NCBI WGS metagenome assembly OJNS01 (sample SAMN01915214, study PRJEB22387) | human gut metagenome | isolation source: stool | host: Homo sapiens | place: USA
CTGACGCATATATGTAGATTTACCTGCCATATTCGGTCCCGTAATGACAGAAACACGCTTTTTCTGATTGTCCAGATATGTATCGTTCGCAATGAACATATCGTTCTCGATCATCTGCTCAACAACCGGATGGCGTCCGCCTTTGATGTCAAGGACACCATTCTCGTTGATCTTTGGTTTCACGAAATTGTTGCGTTCTGCCACAAGTGCAAGTGAAGCAAATACGTCGAGCGCTGCAACTGCTTTTGCGGTCTTCTGGATACGTACAACTTCCTGACCGACCTTTTCTCTTACATCTGCAAACAGTTCATATTCCAGGGCATAGAGGCGGTCTTCCGCGCCAAGGATCAGGTCTTCCAGGTCTTTCAGTTCCTGCGTGATGTAACGCTCTGCATTTGCCAGTGTCTGCTTACGGACATAGTTATCCGGGACCTGATCTTTGAATGAATTGGTTACTTCCAGAGAATAGCCGAATACACGGTTATATTTGATCTTAAGGTTTTTGATGCCGGTGTGTTCTTTTTCTCTTGCTTCAAGTTCTGCAAGCCATTTCTTGCCGTCTGTACGGGAACGACGGTATTTATCAACATCCGCATTAAAGCCCTCCCGGATGATACCTCCGTCTTTTTGTGCAAGCGGCGGATCTTCTACGATCGCACGTTTGATCAGATCCGTCACATCTTCCAGCGGATCCATATCTTCATAGATCTGCTTCAGGACAGGCGCTTCGAAATCTTTCAGGATCTGACGAATAAACGGAAGCATTTCCAATGAAGATGCAAAAGAAACCATATCTCTCGGATTTGCGGACTGATAGCTGATACGGCTGACCAGTCGCTCAAGATCATAGATCGGGTTTAAGTATTCTCTGATTTCTTCGCGGAGCATCGGTTTCTGTGTCAGTTCCTCCACTGCTGCCAGTCTCCGATTGATCTCCTGGGCATCGATCAGCGGCTGCTCTACATATCCACGCAGTGTACGGGCACCCATTGCTGTCTTTGTCTTGTCCAGAACCCACAGAAGAGATCCTCGTTTCTGTTTTTCGCGAAGTGTTTCTACAAGTTCAAGATTTCGTCTTGTAGAACTGTCGATCAGCATAAATTTATCTGCGGTATACGGGTGGATCGTTGCCATATGTGACAGCGCTGTTTTTTGCGTCTCGTTAAGATACTGGAACAAAGCACCTGCTGCGATCACGCCGCTGTCATAATCCTGTAGTCCCAGTCCTTCCAGTGTATTTACATGAAAATGGTCTTTCAGAGTACGCTGGCAGAGGCTGTCATCAAAATACCAGTTATCCAGAGGAAAGATGCAGATTCTCAGACGTTCTTTTAAATCTTCTGTATCAACTCCGCTCATAAAAAAGGCGTCATTACAGATAATTTCTGCCGGAACGAATTTGTTGATCTCGTCAAGCAGTTTCTGTGGTCTGTCTACCTCAGTGAGGAAACAGTCACCAGTCGTAATATCTGCAATGGCACAGCCAAAATGATCTTCGAGTGAAACGATCGACATCAGATAGTTGTTTTTGGATTCATCCAGTGATGTGGCATCCAGCGTTGTTCCCGGTGTCACCACTCGGATAACTTCACGCTTTACAAGTCCCTTTGCTTTCTTCGGGTCTTCTACCTGCTCACAGATCGCAACCTTATGCCCTTTTTCGATCAGGCGTTTGATATACACTTCGGATGCATGAAACGGAATCCCGCACATCGGCGCACGTTCTTCCAGTCCGCAGTCCTTTCCGGTCAGTGTCAGTTCCAGTTCTTTAGATACAAGAAGCGCATCATCAAAGAACATCTCGTAAAAGTCACCCAGCCTGTAAAAAAGCACACAATCCTTATATTTTTCCTTTGTTTTGCAGTATTCCTGCATCATCGGACTCATTGCCATTGTGTTTGTAATCTCCTTTTAATATGAGGCTATATACCTCTTTATCTTAAGTATGACCATGTCTTTTCACAGTAATGATCATTTGGAAAACTGTGTGAAACATGGTCAGGTAGTTGTTAGTTGAATTTTTGAAACTTTTTAATTTTAACATAAATAAACAGGGGGTTCAAGGTGCGGTGATGAGAAAATTTCTATAAAGTGTAGCAGTCGTACCGGATTGCCTTTCCGTTTAAGGTGTAGGATGGTTTTCTGCCGGCGAGGAATTCACTCTTCAATGGTCTTTTTACAATAATTTTTTCCGGATTTGCCCAGATTGCTGCATCAAAAAGATCTGTCTCTTCGGAGCATGGCGGCTCAAGCTTCTGGATCAGCTGAAGTTTTTTGTTGATCAGGCTGGATTTCTGTCTTGCCGGAAACATCGGATCAAGATAGATCACATCTACCGGATCAAGCTGTTTCGTCAGGCATTCCACGCTGTTCCCCTCGATCAGTTTCATTCGGGCAGCAATATCTTTTAAAACCATATGTTTCTTTGCACGACGCAGCGCATCTTTCAGAAGTGCCGCAATCACCGGATTCTGTTCATACAATGTCACCTCATAACCCTGCGCTGCCAGAAGGAATGCATCTTCACCCATACCGGCAGTCGCATCAATTGCCTTACGACCGGGTTTCTCCGACTTGGCCGCACGAACCAGCATTTCATGCTGCAGTCTACCATTCGTGACACGGTGGAGCATATTTTCGAAGTCTCCCTGATAAGTCAGTCCGAAACCTGTCAGCGACACTCCCTTCGCACTGAAAAGAACTGTCAGATATTCTCCCTGTTTTTCTGCAATGCGATAGCCTGTACGTCTGGCAAAGGCTTCCGCCATATCTCTCTGTCCGCCTTTCTCGAGGCAGATTACAATTTTATCACTCATTTTTTTCTTTCACTTTCCTGGAATAGTCCTATTTTACAATGGAACGCAAAATATTGCAATTGTGGTAGAATTTTCTTTACAAAAACAGCTCAGGACATGATATACTATGAAAAGATCAAACACACAAGCAAAGAGGGATATCTATGAAATACAGAGACGAAATACACATTGCCATGATGGCGCTCGTTTTTTCCTGCGCCATGTTTGCTATTTATGCAGTAGTACCAAAGGACGCTGTCGTAGCTGCCAAAGCCCGTTCCACGGTTACAGAAGCACCAGAGACAGCAGCAGAAGCTGAGGCGATCCGTTCCTCACAGGAAGAAGATGCCGGATTTCCGATTTATACTCAGGACAGTAACTATGATTATGATGATTATGACGATTCTTCGGATGATTCCGATAATTCAGACACAGGTACCGATACTTCCGATACAACTACTTCCGATACAACTACTTCCGACACGGACAATTCCTATGTCGATTCATCCACTGACAACAATTATGATGACGGTTCCAGTGATAATGTAGTTGATGAGGGTATTTCACAGCCGGGTGATTACGATTATCCTGACAACACCGACGATAGCGGTGACGGATTCACCTATTACGAACCGGATAACACCGGCACAGATGACACCACATCCTCCGATAACGGCGACTACGTAGAAGAATAATTACGTTCTATTAATACAAAGAAGCACGAAAGGAAAGGGACACTTTAACGTATTCCCTTTCCTTTTCTTTTACTGTTCGGCTGTAATATTGAACGGACAATTTGCGAACAATTCGTTCACCGCACATTCATATACCGCACATTTTTCACTTTTTTTGATCTTTTTAATATATTTTTTGCTGTCAGCAAACATCGGTGCCAGATAGAACCAGAGTTCTTTCATTTTGAACAGAACATTTCTGTCTCCGGACACCTCCTGACAGTATGTATGATATACGATATCGTGAAACTTACGTATCTCCTCTTTATCAGCAGGCTTTCCGCCTCGAATCTCCCTTGCAAGTGAAGGCAGAGCCAGCACACCTCGCCCCATCATAAAACAATCCACAGACGGAAAACGTTCCTGCACTTTTGCAAAATCTTCTGCCGAAAAAATATCCCCATTGTAGCAAAGCGGATTTTTACTCTTTTGAACTACATATTCAAAAGCTTCCAGATTCGGAACATTTTTATAAAAGTCTTTCTGAACTCTCGGATGAACGATCAGTTCTTCCAGTGGAAAGCGATTATAAATTTCCAGTAAATCTTCGAATTCCTCCGCCTCATCCATACCCAGTCGCGTCTTTATGGATATTTTTAAATCGGTATTTGCAAAAATATGATCAAGAAAACATTCCAGTTCATCCGGTCTCTCAAGAAAACCTGCACCACAACCCTTCGTAACTACTGTCTTGGACGGGCAGCCCAGATTCAGATTGATCTCCCGATATCCGAGCCCGGCAAGCTGCGATGCCGTACGCAGAAAATCCTCTGCATTTCTGGTCAGGATCTGCGGAACCGCATACATTCCCTGATTGTTTTCCGGATCAATGTCTTTCTTTTCTCTGCCGCTGAAATTCAGATTCTGTTTTGCCCTGATAAAAGGAATGAAATATTTATCAAAACCTCCGAAACATTCATAAAGAGCTTTACGATAAATATGATTCGTGATTCCCTCGAGTGGAGCAAGATACAGCTTCATAAATTATAAATTTCCAAGGTCTACTTTGTATTCGTCAGAACCTTCCTGATTTACTGTATAGTATGCAGCACGTCTCTCAGCGTTAATGTAGATGCTGACATCTCCTGTCAGTCCTTTATCTGCAACTGCTTTTTTGACTGCTTTCTCTACGTCTTTCATAGAAACGTTTGTTTCGAAGATTTCAAGAGATACTTCTTTTACTCTTACACCTGCAGCTTTACGAACAGTCTTGGTTGCTGTCTTTGTAGCAGTCTTAACTGTTTTCTCTGCTTTCTGAACAACTTCCGGAGCTTTGTTTACAACTTCTTTTACAACCTCTGCTGTCTTCTCAGCCGGTGCGGAAGCCTCAACTTTTTTGGCTGCTGTTTTTACAGTCTCTTTTACTTTTGCTGCTGTTTCAGCAATTGCTTCTGTTGACTTTACTGTTGTCTTTGCACTTCTTTTTCTCATAATAATTTTCCTCCTGAGCATGTATAAATACACTACTTTCTTCTCCGTTACAGTACCACATTCATCCAAAGCTGTCAAATCTGCCCTTATTCTTCGACAAGAGAGCCCATGTAATAAAATCCATGACACTCATCCAGACTGACTTTGACGTACTTGCCAAGAAGATCGGCACTGCCCGGGAAATGTACAAGAAGATTATATTCGGTTCTTCCTGTAAAAATTCCTTTTTCTTTGCTTTCTTCCTCTACCAGTACTTCCTGTACGGAACCTTCAAATCTGGAAGAACGTGTACGTCCTTCCTGCTGTACCAGTGCAAGAAGACGGTTGAAACGCTCTTTCGCCACATCCTGCGGAATCTGATTCTCCATAGCGGCAGCAGGTGTGTCACTTCTCTTTGAATAAAGGAACGTAAATGCAGTATCATAACCACATTTTGCTACAACATCCAGAGTTTCCTGAAAATCCTCTTCAGTCTCTCCCGGGAAACCAACAATAATATCTGTAGTCAGGGAAATATCCGGGATTGCCTTACGGATCTTTTCGACCAGATTCAGATATTTTTCCTTATCGTAGCGTCTGTTCATGATCTTCAGAATACGGCTGCTGCCGGACTGAAGCGGCAGATGAAGATGATGACAGATCTTTTTACTTTTTGCCATTGTTTCGATCAGTTCATCAGAAAGATCCTTCGGATGAGAAGTCATAAAGCGGATACGCTTCAGGCCTTCCACATCTTCCAGCATTTCCAGAAGCTGTGCAAATGTAACCGGATGCTCCAGTGTTTTTCCATAAGAGTTTACGTTCTGTCCGAGGAGCATGACTTCTGAGACACCATCTGCAACCAGACGTTTTACCTCTTTTACGATTGCTTCCGGTTCACGGCTTCTCTCACGTCCGCGTACGTATGGTACAATACAGTAGCTGCAGAAATTGTTGCAGCCAAACATGATATTAACACCGGATTTGAATGTATAGTTACGTTCTGTCGGAAGATCTTCTACAATCTGGTCTGTTCCCTCCCAGATATCGACGATCTGCTGATCAGACTGCAGCATTTCATAGAAAAGCTCTGCAAATTTAAAGATGTTATGCGTTCCGAACACAAGGTCTACAAACGGATAAGACTTCCTGATCTTGTCAACCACATGCTGTTCCTGCATCATACAGCCAAAAAGAATAATCTTCATATCCGGATTGCGGTCTTTCAGACTGTGCAGATGGCCAAGTCTTCCGTATACTTTGAGGTTTGCATTCTCGCGAACAGTACAGGTATTGTAAAGAACCACATCCGCCTCTTCATTATCCTGTCGTACATATCCGATTTCGTCCATAATTCCCGCTACGGCCTCAGACTGCTTTTCATTCATCTGGCAGCCGAATGTCGTCAGGCAATAAGTAAGCGGACGGCCTGCCGCATTGGATTTCTGTGCCGTTAATGCCTGCGCAAGTTCTATAAATGAACGCTGACGCAGAGTTTCTTCTGCGCTTGTAGTCTTTTTCTCTTTAGAGGATTTATTTGTCATTTCGTACTGACTCCTTCGTTATAATAATCATTTATAATAGTAAATTAATTAATTGCATTTCATTATCATACCGTAATTTCAGGGCTTGTGCAAGCGTTATCTCCCCTGTCTCATCGATTTGTACTTCCGATGTTACTGTTCACTCCGTTCACAGGTAATGTCCCGATTACAGTGAAAAAATATATTCCAGCGGCAGTGTATGGATTTCTCTGTATTCAATCTGTTTTTCAATAGAAGCAGCATGCACTTCATTTTCGCAGGGCACTTCGATACGAAATGCCGGCTGATGACAGATTTCAGTGTAAAATTGTTCCGGGGAACCGTATCCCTGTCGTCCTGCAGGTTCCACATCTTCGAGATGGAAATTCTTTTTGTCCATATCGGAAGCACTGCATTTTTGCAGATGTCGTGCCATGCGGTATGATTTCTGGTTCGCAGTGAATGCCTGAGACTGGCGAAAATACACAATTCGTTTGCCGGCATATCCAAAGGAAAGGAGTCCTCTGCCGGGATCATCCTGAAACAGTCTTACCAGCGCCTTCGTTTCATTTTCACTTGCAGGCTGCTGGTGGATCTGCTTTCTCCGGTAATAACCGGTAGGAAAGTTTTTCCTGAGTTCTGTTCCACGGGCATTGCCGGTAAATTCTTTGCAGGAGACTTCCTGCATACGGAGCATCTGCCGATAGATCGGATTACGTATGGCAAAAAAATCATTCTCATAGATTTCATAGCCATCTGGATTTAAAATCGGGACAAAACAGATTGTCCATTTTTCAAACAAATCTCTGAGATCATAGATTTCTTCAAGCTTCCAGCCACATTCCCAGGCTCTTGTGTATTCTTTCATCATCTCCACCAGATAGCCGGGCATATGCCGGTCTGTACCGATCATTCCGGCAATGCAAAAAACTGTCTGGTTACCATTCCCAACCCATACTGCCGGGATCATTCGTTCATCATGAGAGCTTCCGATTACCTGAAAGCGTGTAATCTTACTGTAGCGTCCTGCCGTTTCCCACATTTCGTAATAAAGTTCTTCATATGTACAGGGTGTGTTATTTGTTTTGATCATATCGTCGTTCCTGCTATGTATAAAAAAAATTATTTGTTCCTTTATCAGTATATGAAAAGAGACAGGTCAAAAGACCTGCCTCTTAAAAATATTTCTTATATAAAATCAGATTTCTTCTTTTTTGCGTTTGCGAACTACCACATAACCGCCTGCAAGAAGTGAAAGTGCTGCAAGTACAGACATTGTACCGATTGGGGATTCGTCGGCTGTAGATACTGCAGATTTAGATTTGGAGCCTGCATCTTTTGCGGATGCTGCTGCCGTTGCAGTCAGTTCTGCATCTGTGCCGCCATCTCCGCCACTGCCGTCTCTGCCGTCTCCGCCATCCGCGTCATCCTGTGCCGGTGTACCGGAAAGTTCTGCAAGATAGTCTGCAAGTTCTTTATCTGTATACTCTACTGCGGTGAACTTAGCTTTATATGGTTCTACTACATCTGTAGCCTCCCAGTTTTTGCCATTATAGACTTCTTTGGTACAGTAAATATACATGGTATATGTCACAGAACCTCTACCCTTCAGCTGCTGACCCTTCGGTGCACTGATCTGCCATTTTGTATGGCGTTCTGCCTCAGTGGATATAGAGAATGTCCAGTATGCCGGAACCCATCTTTCATCGCCTGTCACATATGGTGATGCATCATCCTGTCCTCCACCCTTTGGTGTAAATGTATAAACTTTTCCCGGGAAAAATTTGATAGAACCTTCCAGACCAGATACAGTTCCTTCTGTTACTTTGTGAGTACGCGCTTTCTGAGTGTTAGTATTATCTTTGTTATTATTCGTCTCTTTTGGAGGACGTTTCTTTCCTATGGCAGAAGAAGCCTTGAGACTGTGTGACACCGCTTTTGGATGTTTATCACTCGAATTCTTTCTGGTAAGAACAATTAACTTTGAGTCTTCCTCCGGAACATTTTTGGCGGTAACCGTAAATTTTGCACCGGTCGCACTTGCTGTAACAGATGTAAATTTAAGCTTATCTTTCATTGCCTTATATGTTGCTACAGCATCTCCTGTTTTTGCATCAATAAAGAAATATGTCCATTCGCATTCGCAGTTACCTGTAACTGTATAATCTGCGGTAACAGTTGTATGACTTGTCCATTTTAATGTATTTTTATTGTATGTCAGTGTATAATTCTTTTGCTCATCACCTGAATCCGGAACCTTCGTTACCTCTTTCAGTAAAACAGAAAGACCATCTGAAGCTGTAGAATATTCATATTTTGATGAATTTTCATAGCTGATATTTTTTACGGATGCTGTAAAGTCATCTTTCGATACACCCTCATCAGCCTTGATCACTTCCAGTCCAGCTTTCTCACCTGTATGGCTGAATGAAGATTTTCCGGTCAGTGCTTTCTTAACAACCAATTTTGCAGTGCCATCCAGAACGATGTTTTTATCTCCGTCATTTCTGGTAATACTTGTATCCCCTTCTATAGATACATCTGTATTACTGTATACCGCACCCTTGGTGCCAACTGTATTACCAGTAACTGTACCACCGGCAAATGCAATCTTACCATTGTTACAATTGATTGCAGCACCACCTGCAGCATAATCGTTTTCTGTCAGTGTTACCTTTGGATTTAATCCAAATCCCGCATTATCAGAAATATCTACAATCGTTCCAGCAGCCGAAACAGCTCCATCTTCTGAACACTTGCCGGAAACTGTAAGTGTCGTATCAGCTGTACCATCTGCAAAGAGCTGAAGCCAGCTGTTCTCTCCTGTTACAGAGAACATCGTTCCTGTGAAAGCTTCACCTTCTGTCTTTCTGGAAATGGTAACTCCGGCAGCAGCAGCCTGAATACTCACTTTTTTTCCGGTTATTTCAATTGTCTTGTCAAGTACAACAGGCTTTGTAATCCGAATAGTCGTTGCATCCGGATTCGTTTCTGAATAAGCTTCTACTGCATCAACAGCTTCCTGCAGTGTTTTATAGTATACTACTTTTCCATCAGCATTTGTCGCCGGCATCTGGCTCTCTGCATCAATAAGTACAATTCCTGTATCTTCTTCTACAGATTCTGTGCTCTCACTTTCCTGTGGATCCACTTCTTTATTCTCTTCCGTCTGCTCCTGTGTCTGAACTTCTTCTGGCAGTGTCGTATCTGCTGTAGCTGGATCTTCTGCCGCCGGTGTCTCAGCCGCTCCGGTATTGTCCGCTGCCGGTGTTTCATCGGTAGTTGTATTATCTGCTGCAGGTGTATCAGTTGCTGCATCTGCTGCATCCGCACCATCTGTTACAGGTGCTTCTGCATCACTGCTTCCGTCTTCGCTTCCTGCTTCTTCGGAACCGGCATTACCGACACCTTCTTCTGACATGGCCGCCATATCACTCTCTGCGGCAAATACTGCTGCCGGAGCGCTTCCTGCTGCAAGTGCCCCTGCAAGAATTATTGCAAATAACTGTTTTCGTCTCAATTTAATGTTCCTCCATTATGAGTCTGTAAGCTGTAACTAATTATACACACGCACACTTTAAATGTCAAATCAACACATGCGCTCTTTTGTCCAATATTACTGACGAATCTGTCCGTTTCCGTAGATGATATATTTCGTGGTCGTCAAAGCAAGTAATCCCATAGGTCCTCTGGCGTGAAGCTTCTGGGTACTGATACCGATCTCTGCACCGTAACCGAACTCAAATCCATCGGTAAATCTCGTGGAGGCATTTACATATACTGCTGCCGCGTCCACTTCATCAAGGAATTTCTGGGCATTGGTATAATCATTGGTGATGATCGCCTCAGAGTGTCCTGTGTTATAACGGTTGATATGTGCAATTGCCTCGTCTACAGAATACACCACTTTGATTGACAATATGTAATCCAGATATTCCGTTCCCCAGTCTTCTTCTGTGGCATCTACAGATCCCGGCATCAGTTCATGCGCTTCTTTATCCGCTCGCATCTCCACATGCTTTTCTTTCAGTTTCTGTGCAAGTACCGGGAGAAGTTTTTCTTTTACATTAGCATGCACCAGAAGTGATTCACACGCGTTGCAGACACCGACACGCTGCGTCTTTGCATTGAGGATGATATTCACTGCCATATCCAGATCTGCACTCTCATCTACATAAATGTGGCAGTTTCCCGTACCGGTCTCAATTACCGGGATCGTGCTCTGGTTCACAACCGCCTTGATCAGACCCTTACCGCCTCTCGGAATCAGCACATCTACATACTCGTTCATTTTCATGAATTCTGCCGCAGTCTCTCTGGAAGTATCTGCAATAAGCTGGATCGCATTTTCCGTAACGCCACATGCTTTCAGAGATTCGCGGATACAATCCACGATTGCCTCATTGGAATGGATCGCGTCACTACCGCCTTTCAGGATCACCACATTGCCTGTTTTAAAACAGAGGCCAAATGCATCGGCTGTCACGTTTGGACGCGCCTCATAAATAATACCGACCACACCGAGCGGCACACGTTTCTGCCCGATCAGAAGACCGTTCGGCCGTTTTTTCATACCGAGAACTTCCCCGATAGGATCGTCCAGCTCGGATACCTGACAGAGACCTTCCGCCATCGCCTCGATGCGACTCTGATCCAGAAACAGCCGGTCCAGAAGACCTTTGGACATTCCTTTTTCTCTTCCATGCTCCATATCCAGCCCATTTGCCGCGATAATCGCATCGGCATCCGCCACAAGATTTTCCGCTGCTTTTTTCAGCACACGGTTTTTCGTCTCTGTCCCCATGATGCGAAGCACAGGTTCCGCCC
>OJNS01001587.1_pt1 | contig 11275 bp, 10 predicted proteins | sample 1597911 | NCBI WGS metagenome assembly OJNS01 (sample SAMN01915214, study PRJEB22387) | human gut metagenome | isolation source: stool | host: Homo sapiens | place: USA
TTTCCGGTTCTTACATTCTCAATCCCTTCTGCAAGCCGTTCTCCTGCGCAGGTTTTAATGTCTTCTGCAGGTACATTTCGCAGGATGTCGAATTCTGTTCCCAGTGTCTGTAGCATCTGTTCAAAACACCCCTGCACTTTCTTACTTGCAGTGGAATAGCCCATACATGCAGATATCACTTCTGGCAAAGGTACAAGGCTTTCATATTTCTTACCGTCTTCCTTCACAAAACCTTCCGCTCTGTCCGCAAGCTGTTCTACCCTGTGATCTACGCCCATGGTCAGCTTCTTTCCGCAGACAGGGCAGATTCCTCCAAGCCGTTCTGCTTCCACCGGGCTTAATGATACACCGCATTTTCTGTGACCATCGAAATGATATTTCCCCTCTTCAGGAAAAAATTCTACTGTTCCTTCCAGCCCTTCGCCAGTCTGGATTGCCCGATAAAGTCCTTCATAGGAACAGTCAATATCCAACAGATTCGCCTCGCGCCCCAGCTTAGACGGGGAATGTGCATCTGAATTGGATACAAGCTGATAGCGGTCCAGTTTGGAAATTCTCCAGTTCATAGCCGGGTCAGAGGAAAGCCCTGTTTCCAGTGCATGTATATACGGTGCCAGTTCCTCGAAACATTCCTCTACAGAATCAAATCCTGATTTCGCACCTAATACAGAGAAATGCGGTGTCCAGATATGAGCCGGAATCAGAATTCCTTCCGGGCATACATCCAGCATCATTTCCAGAAGATCATGACTGTCCAGACCAAGAATCGGACGACCATCTGAGTGAATATTTCCGATTTTTTCCAGACGCTGTGCCATGGCATCTGCTGCCTCCAGACTGGGAAGCAGGATTACATTGTGTACTTTTCTGGTCTTTCCATTTTTCTTATAAATAGAACTGATTTCCCCGGAGACAACAAAACGTGTTCCTTCTCCCGGGAACTTCCGGCTTTCTTCTTTTACGTATTCATCTCTGAGACGATACAGGCCGTTTCCCTCTGAAACAAGTCTCTCCTTCAGTTCTTCTCTCCATACCGGATGCGTGAAATCACCTGTTCCAATCAGTGAAATTCCTTTCTTTCTCGCCCAGAAATCCAGATTTTCAGGCGTGCCCTCTTTGCTTGTCGCCATGGAAAACCTGGAATGAATGTGCAGATCAGCTATCATTTTCATTAACATTTATCCCCTTAAATTCACCTCAAAGTATTTTTTTCAAAAGTTATAAAATATCAACACCCAAAGATATATTTATAACTTCCATCCGTTTTCTTTCAGCCACAACTTGTACGTCTCATACTCCGGCATTACTTTCCCGACCTCGTCCCAGAATGCCTTCGAATGATTCATTTCCTTCAGATGACAGAGTTCATGTACCACTACATAATCCAGCACTTCCGGAGGTGCCAGTATCAGTTTCCAGTTAAAGTTCAGATTCTTCTCACTGCTGCAGCTTCCCCATCTTGTTTTCTGTTCTCTGATGGTGATATTGCGGTAAGAAACGCTCATGAGTCTGGCAAAATAAGAAACTCTTTTGGTAATCGTTTCTTTTGCTTTTCGTATATAGACATTTCGTTTCGATTCGCTCAGATCTGCGCTCAGCGGCTTCTGTTCCCGGTATTCTTTTGTCCGTTCCAGACATCCCAGAACCCACTCCTGCTTCTGGTTTACAAATCTTTTGATCCTCGGCAGACCTGTACGGAGAGGTGCGCGAACGATTACATTTCCATCCCTGCGTACCTCCAGAGTCATGGTTTTTCTGGCACTTCTTATGACCTGATATTCAAATTCTCCGCAGGTGAATTTCTCCTGATTCTTCTCTGTTTTATCCATATCCATTTTGTTCACTCTTGTCTTTTCATATGTCCCCACCCACTGTTTATTGCTTTTCGCAATTTTTATTTTTTGTTTCGAATTCTCTCATCCATATATTCCTCCATCTCTGCTGCCAGAATATCCATCTTTTCCTGTGTTTCCGGCAATGCATAAGGAACCCTGTCCATGATCCTTTTCACATAATCATGTTCACGCATGATCTCATAGGTTTCCGGGAAATTGATGTCATAATACTGAGCAATATAGGAAATCCAGTAGTCCACTTTTGAAACTCTGTCTGAAGATAATACAGATTCCTTTGCCATACAGGACTCCCATACCTTTGGTGCGATTACTCCTTCACCAACACCCTTCTCATCCACTCCCAGAAGTGTTTCCATTGACTCTTCCAGCTTTACCCTGCAATTATCCAGCTTGTCTGCATCCCGGATTAATTTTGCATGAAGCAGAATTCTCTCATCCGTAATTCCTTCCAGTTTGAAATCACTGTGCTTCTCAATCGCAGTGCAGATCAGACTGTCAAACCTGTCATCCTTCACAAATCTGCGGATCATTTTCTCCGGTCCGAACAGAATCTGTGCCCCATATGCTGCATGCTCCATGGTTCCCGGTTCAAAGCTGTCAAATCGCTTAATCTGTTCAAATCTTCCAATATCATGGAGCAATCCGATTACCTTAGCCAGCTGTACATCTTCCTCACCCAGCCCCATACGGCGGGCAATGTCCTCTGCTGCATCAACCACTCCATAAGTATGTACGATCTTCAGATGAATCTTATCATCTGCTCTGTCATATTCATCCAGATATGCTTCAAAAGCAGCTTTCGCTGCATCAAAGTCTCTTGTTAAGTCTAATAATTTATCCATTATTATTATAATCCCTTCTTTATTCCTGTTCGGACTACTTTATATTTTCTCAACCATTATTTTCTGCTTCCATACACCTTTTCTCACAATCATAAGATATACCTGAAACGATATGGAATCACAGTCATAAATGAAAGGTTCTTCTCTGTAGATCAGAGTCTGAATATTCTCTGCTTCCAATTCTTCTTTTCTTCGTTCAGCTTTTTCCATCAATTCATGTAGATATTTATTCTGTTTTCTGCCAAAATCTCTGTCCGGATAGACCGATGCTGCTTCCCTGATTTTTTCTCCCAGCAGAGTAATCACCGGTAAATGACTGCTCCTGCAAAGCATTCCGGCTATCTTTTTGGCATTTGATATATCCGGAGTTTTTTCATAACGCCTGAGCATTTTTCCCAGTTTTTCATCTCCTGCTTCCGTTGCCAGTTCCTGCATAACTGCCAGTGCTTCCGCCGTTACCTCCCATGGATTGTCCACCGGAACAATATACTTCTCCGGTACTGCCGGATAAAAAAGATAGTTTAACGGCGGGAAATCACGCAGCATTGCCAGCTTTCGTTCCTGTTCCGTGCAATATTTTTCTCCCAGATACTCATATTTATCCCGCAATATGGCAATCTGATACTCCATGACTCTCAGGTTTTCGTATCCCTTCACCCAGAAATGTCCCAGCTCTCCATAGTTATACAAATGGGTTTCCAGCAAAATATCTTCAAAGAATACAGTAAACACATTCCGCCCCTGATGAATCACCAGAATATACTCTGCTTCACATAAATCTCTGTCTGCTTTCTCTACAGAGCCCTCAAACTCTCCTTCATAATCCCTGACATAATTTCCCGTCATCCTGGCATTTTTCAGAACCAGAAAACTTTCCACCGCATCATTCATCAGATAAATCAAACGTAATTCTCCACTCTCCGTCTGTCCGGTAAAACCATCCGGAATATCCACAAATTCACACTGTTCCTGCTCCAGAAGCAGATTTAATTTTTCAAAATTGTCTTCCATTATATCTTCCATCCTTAACTCCTGCTGTTTCTGTACAATGTCTTTCGCCGATTCTGTTTAACACACTTGATAAAAGAATCCATTGCATCGTTTCATGGAATTACCGCAATGCAGAAGCAGGATACATTTGCACAATTTTACAGATATGTTTTTATGATATCACTAATCATATTTTCTGCCAAATAGAAAAATTTTTCTATTCAATAAAGAAACTGATTTTACTTCTCTGTAATTGACATCCCAAACATAATATTTTACAATATAACAAAGAACAAAGAAACCAAGCAGTATGTATATTACAGAATAAACAAACATAAAATAGGAAGGAGGCATACACGAATGGCAACAGCAACAATCCCATTGAAAGGCAGCGCATCCATGGAATCAAAAAAAGTCAGTATTTCATCTAAACGCCAGATTACTATCCCGCAGAAATTTTTTACGCTTCTGGGTTTTAATACGGAAGCAGAATGTATCATGCGTGGAAACGAACTGGTTTTACGCCCCGTTAAAGAAAATACCAGTGGTGAATTTGCCGAACAGATTCTTGCCGATCTGATCAGACAGGGATATAGCGGTGAAGAATTACTTGAGAAATTTAAACAGACACAGCGAAAAATCCGTCCGGCAGTTGAAGCAATGCTTGCCGAAGCAGACCGGGTCGCAGAATCTAAATCAGGAGGATACTCCTTAGAGGATGTTTTCGGAACGGAGGATGAAAAATGACACAGGTACAGATCCTTCCACCTGCAGCAAAATTTCTGAAAAAACTTAAAGATAAAAAGCTGAAATCTCTGTACAAAGAAGCTATTGAAATGATATGTGAAGATTATTCCATCGGCGAAGAAAAGACAGGTGATCTGGCAGGAATGTACGGTTATGACATTTATTATAATAAAACTAATTATGAACTGGCATATCGGGTGAGACAGCTTGATGATTTGATAATCATCATTATCATGGCCGGAACCAGAGAAAATTTTTACGAGGAGTTAAAACGTTATATACGCACTATATAACAGTACATATTTGTATCACAAGATAATCCCCCGGAAGTTAATCAGTACTTCCAGGGGATTATTCTATTGACAAAATTTATTCCTGCGCTCCCGTATCAGATGTCTGATATCTTTCCCATACCTCATTGACATTCTGAATATAGCATTTTACAATAGAACAAAGAAACCAATCAGTATACATGATAAAAATCACTGAACAGAAAGGAGTCATTTCCATGGGACGATTTGTAAATTCCGGAAACAGTGCTTTTCAGGTTGCGCTGAATTCAGAAATCTATGTAGATAAAACCGGTTTGCTGGCATATACAAATAAAGTTATGGATACCACTGCGAAATTCATATGCAACAGTCGCCCCCGTAGGTTCGGGAAATCCATCACTGCCGATATGCTCACCGCATATTACTGTAAAGGCTGTAGTTCCGAAGAAATGTTCTCATCTCTGGAAATCGGTCAGGCACCTGGTTTCACGAAATATCTGAATCAATATGATGTGATCCATCTGGATATTCAATGGTGTATGGAACCAGCCGGCGGTCCGGAGAATGTAGTTTCCTACATCACTGAAAAAACGATTCTGGAATTAAGAAATTATTACCCTGAAATTCTGCCTGACTCCATAAGCTCTCTGCCTGAGGCTCTGTCCTGCATTAACACTGCCACTGGTCAAAAGTTCGTAGTAATTATTGATGAATGGGATGTTTTAATCCGAGATGCCTCTACCGACCTGGTAGTCCAAGAGGAATACATCAACTTTCTCCGCGGTATGTTCAAAGGTTCTGAACCTACCAAATATATTCAACTGGCTTACCTCACCGGGATTCTTCCAATCAAAAAAATCAAAACACAGTCAGCTCTGAACAATTTTGCGGAGTTTACAATGACTGACGCCAGGATCTTTTCCAGATATATTGGCTTTACGGAGGAAGAAGTACGAATGCTCTGCGAAAAATACCACCGGGATTTCTCCAAAACCAAGCACTGGTATGACGGTTATCTGCTGGAGCAATATCAGGTATACAATCCTAAAGCAGTAGTAGAATTAATGATCTGGAATAAATTCCAAAGCTACTGGTCGGATACCGGAACCTACGAAGCAATTGTGCCTCTGATCAATATGGATTTTGACGGACTCAAAACTGCCATTATAGAAATGTTGTCCGGTAATTCCGTAGAAATCGATCCTACGACTTTCCAGAATGATATGGTGAACTTTACCTGCAGAGATGATATTCTTACCTGCCTGATCCATCTGGGATATCTGGGTTATGATCAGGACACTCATTCTGCATTTGTTCCAAACGAAGAAATCCGTCAGGAACTTGCCAAAGCTGTTAAACGAAAGAAATGGAATGAATTTCTGACATTCCAGCAGGAATCCTCAGAGTTGCTGGATGCCACTCTGGACATGGACACAGACACTGTGGCCAGATCCATTGAAAAAATACACAATGAATACGCTTCAGCTATTCAGTACAACAACGAAAACTCCCTCAGCAGCATTCTGTCCATCGGTTATCTCAGCACTATGCGGTATTATTTTAAACCTATACGTGAATTTCCTGCAGGCAGAGGTTTTGCAGATTTTGTCTACCTTCCAAAGCCAGAATATTCCAGAGATTACCCTGCACTTGTTGTTGAGTTAAAATGGAATCAAAATGCCCAAACCGCAATCCGGCAGATAAAAAACAGGCAGTACCCTGAGGCTGTTGCAAATTATACTGACAATATTTTACTTGTTGGAATTTCTTATGATAAGAAGCAAAAAACACATAATTGTGTAATCGAAAAATACTCTGAGAAATAATAAAGGGGCTGATTGTCCTTTACGGAGAACATCTTACCGATTATCTATACGAAAAAAGAAAAGCAGGAATGGGAAGCTCTTGTAAGCTAACCCATTCCCACTCTCTGTCTATTCCTTCGCCATTTGTATTATTACCAGAAGTTTCCTGATACTTCCAATCACTTTATATATGTCCATAATGATTTTCAGACAGTCATTCTTATAATATTTTTCTTCTCCCATGGAAACAATACCGCTTTCACATATATTCTATATTCAGCGCTTGAAAGTACCAGGAATAATAATTTTTTTCACGTACAAAATCTTTAAAATCGCTTCTTTGTTTCCATATCCTGATTGTATCACACAGACTCCCGAAATCGCATGCATTCACACAAACAACTATATTTCACTACATATTTAACCAATTTTTTCCAATCTTCCTCACAGACAAATTGCATCCCGTTATTTTTTATAGTATGATTATTGGAAATACAGTTCATTTTATCCATCTGGCATATCCGACAGATATTGTCACTGACATAAGAAACTACAACCACTTTAATCCAAAGGAGCTTAATCCAATTTTGAAACTTGCAATCTGCGAAGACAACCCTTCACATTATGAAATAATACATACTATTCTGCAAAAGTATCCTCCGGGAGCTTTTGAAATAACACATTTCGCATCCGGTGATGAATTTCTCCGGACTGTTGCTGAAAATGGATGTCCTTATTCCATTGTACTGACAGATATTGATCTTGGTTCTGACAATGTAAATGGCATCTCACTTGCAGAAAAGATCAACTATATCAGCCCGGACACTCAGATTATTTTTATCAGCCAGTATCTGCAATATGCTACCGCAGTATATGAGACAGAACATGCCTACTTTATCCATAAACAACAGATGGAAAAATATCTCCCTCTGGCTCTAAGAGCAGCGTGCCAGAAGCTTCAGAAATTGCATACACGATATCTGTATTTCTCCGGAAATTCACGCAATTATCAGGTGCTCTGCTCCGATATTCTTTATCTGGAACGAAATCTGAGGCAGACCACGATCTATACCAGAACAGGAACATATACAACAAAAGAAAGACTGACAGCTCTTACAGAAAGAATGAAACCAGATTTCTGTCTCTGCCATAACAGCTTTGCCGTTAATCTTCATGCTGTACGTACTTACAGTCATAAGGGCATTATACTTTCTGATAATACAGAGATCCCTGTCAGCAGATCTTATTACCAGCAGTTTAAGGACGCGTTTGCTTTCATGATGCTTGCCGGTCACAGGGAGGTGCAGTAAATGAGCAGTCATATGATCAATCTATTCTTGTGTATTCTATCCAGCCTTTATCTGTGTTTTGGACTGCTTTACTTTTGCTGCAGGATCCTGCCAAGCAAACACAAGATCTCACTCCCGCTGTTTTTGTGTCTGTCAGTATTTATGGCACTGTTATTTTGGATCAAACGTGAATCACAGCATAATGGAATTACAATCGTATTTCAGCTTACAACATTTCTTGTAACACTTTTTTTATTCCAGGCATCTTTTATGAAAAAATTAGCCGTTTATTTTATTTTCCAGCTGCTGATAATCTGTCCGGAAATTTTATGTACCAGTGTTTTCATTGCACTTCATAATCTTTTTATACCGACCGATACCTATACTCCGCACAACCTGATATCCAGTTGTTCACCTGCAGAATATTTCGTTATCGAACTCTCCAACATCCTGCTTGGCCTGTTTCTTCTCTGGAAAATATCAGAAATCCTGCGGCAGTGTATAGATTATTTGAAAATACTCACCTTTTTACAACTGTTACTGCCACTGATCGCTCCGGTTTTTCTCAATGTTATAATTTCCCTTCAGAAAAAGCCCGAAGCAGTTCTGGCTCTGAGCATCATTTACTGGATCATATGCATCGGCAGTTATCTGTTGTTTCTGCGTGCAGTCCATTCTTTAGCCCAACAGCACAGGGAATATTTACAGAAAAAAATGGAAATTGAGCTGATAAAAAAGCAGATAAATGATTCCGTTCAGTTAAGTAATGAATATGCCAGTCTCCGGAAATGGAATCACGATATTGAGAATCACATCATGTCTGTCATGTATTTGATGGATATGAAAAAATATGAGGAAGCAGAAACATATACCGCTTCTGTTCTGTCCCGGCTTAATTGCAGACCACAAGAAAAACAACCAGAGGAGGATTGCAGTCATGAAAAAGAACATTAAATTGATTCCTTTATTTCTCTTCCTCTTTGTATTCCAGTTGTTATATTTTCTGTCTACGATTTATACAGAAAAAATTGATCATATCTTTCTGATCCTGGCAGTGTTTATGATCCTGATCTGTATTCTTTTATACTGCGTGCTTTCTGATGTGTTAAAGAAATCCAATACTGAAATGGAACTGGCTTTTCTTCAAAAGCAGAAACAATTAAAACAGGAACAGGATTACAGTCTTCAGATCCGCAGACAGGATACTCGGGATTTTCAGACCAAAACTGTACAGGAACTTCAGGATTTCCAGATACTTCTGGAACAGGGAAAATATGAACAGGCTGATACTGCGATCAGAAATCTGAATCAGACTTTTCAGAAGGATCGTTTTCATCCTTACTGTCAGAATAACCTGTTACAGGCAATCCTGGAAGGGAAACGGCTTCGTGCAGAACAGGAACATATCCAGGTATCCTATGAAATCCTTTTACCGGAAAAGATTTCCATTAATACGACTGACCTGAGCAGTATATTTTTTAATCTTCTGGACAACGCTATCGAAGCTTGTAGCTCTTCCGGCAATCCTGATCCTGAAATCCGGCTGTCTGCAAACATTTCCAACGGATTTCTTACCATATATATGCACAATACCAAGAACCCGTTACAGAGTTTTACACATAAGACTACGAAATCAGAACCGGGTTCTCATGGATATGGACTTTCTATTATTGAAGATATCTGCCAGAAATATAATGGCTCCTATCAGTGGATCGACCATAATAATACTTTTGATTCCATTGTCTTACTACAGATAAAAAATCTCTGAAAAAAGGAGGCGCTTTCCATGCCAGTTACTCCCACGATTGAAGTAGATGATACCCTGAAAGAACGAAGCTCTCACGGCTCCTTTGAACTTCCCATAGAAATTTATACAGACAACTGCGAAATCTTCCATTCCCTCTACAACCACTGGCATGACGAGATGGAACTGATCTATATTGAATCCGGCAGCGGACTGGTCCGTCTGAACAAAGAGATCCTCCGCGTCAAGGCCGGTGACCTGATCATTGTGAACCGTGGAGTTCTCCATGGCATAAAAACAGATCTGAAGAATATCCTTTATTTCCGGAGTATTGTTTTTGACCTGAATTTCCTGTCAGGCCCGGCGGGAGATTTATGTCAGGAACGTGTCATTTCCCTGTTGATGGATAATCAGGCGGAATTTACCCATATTATTTCCAGATCTGATGACAATTATGGGAATATCTGCCTGCTTTTTGACAGGATCCATTCCTGCCATAAAGAAAAAAAGCCATATTATTTCGTAAAATTAAAGGCTCTGTTCTTCAGCTTTTTCTACGAAATGCTCATGGGAAATTACATCACTCCCGCAGATAAGGATGAGAACAAAAGTCTTGCTTCTATTAAAAAGATCCTGGACTACATTAACCTCAATTATTCACAGCCGCTGACCGCAGCAGAGCTCACTGCTCTCTCTAATTACAGCGAATACTACTTTATGAAACTGTTCAAGCAATATACCGGTAAGACTCTGATTGCCTATATCAATGACCTGCGCATTGAGAAAGCCAAGCCTATGCTTCTGCACTCCGACTCCTCTGTCACAGAGATCGCACTGGAAGTAGGCTTCAACAACACCAGCTATTTCATCAAAAAGTTCCAGCAGGCAACCGGAATGTCCCCTCATAAGTTTCGCAGAAACCTGTCATAAAATCGCAATTTTGTTGTATTTTTTTTAATAGACTGCTGATATAGTTATAGATGTCAGCAAGAGAACTTCTCTTCCTGATATAAATCAAAAACAATACACTATTCAAAACTAAAAAATAAGCAATCTAACTCATAAAAAAACACATATTCATTTCAGAAAGGGAGATTACGATGGAAAATTTAGAAAAGCTCATCTATGACCTGTATAAGAAAAACGCGCGTCAGTGTACAAACGAAGAAATTTACAATGCATTATTGATTTATACCAAAAACCAGCTCTTCGAAAGAGGCTATCAGGATGGAAAGAAGAAAATCTATTACATTTCCGCAGAATTCCTGATCGGTAAATTATTATCCAACAACCTGATCAACCTTGGAATCTACGATGATGTTGCTAAATTCTTAAAAGAAAACTTAGAAGTAATTATCTCTTTCTATGAGGGAGAAGTTGTAGGAGTAATTTTACCAGATAAAATAGAATACCTTATAACTAAATCAGATCCAGGTGTTAAAGGAAATACTACATCAACTGCAATGAAAGATGCTGAACTAGAAACAGGAATGGTTATAAAAGTTCCAATGTTTATTAGTGAAGGTGAAAGAATTCTTGTATCAACTGCAGATGGAAAATATGTATCAAGAGCGTAAGCTCTTTTTTTGTTTATAAGAATAATAGCTTATTTTACTAAATACGGACTAAATGTTAAAAAAGCATCTATTGTAAAAAGGGTTATTAAAACATAGCTTACAGGTCTAGGAATTTTTGTTATAAATTTATCTAAAATTGGCTTAATTATATAG
>OJNS01001602.1_pt1 | contig 11179 bp, 9 predicted proteins | sample 1597911 | NCBI WGS metagenome assembly OJNS01 (sample SAMN01915214, study PRJEB22387) | human gut metagenome | isolation source: stool | host: Homo sapiens | place: USA
TTTTCCGAAAAATAAGTCAGTGCCAGGTCCGCCTGAATGCCCATGGGGCTGATACATACCGAATCCGGCAGATCGGATGCAATATCCAGAATCTCCGGCTGGATCTCTGTCATCAGACGGCAGAAGTCAGATTCACTGATCATCGTATCATTGACACGGAAGCGTTCGCGAAAGTCCGTGATATGAGGGCTGGTCATCAGTCCCACAGAGAATCTTGTCTGCAGGATTCGGGAGATCATGTTGGAAACGGAGCCTTTTCCCTTGCTTCCGGTGACAACGATGCAGGGAGTAACGGATTTTTGCCAAAGCAGAGATCTCGTCAGCTCAGGATGTCTTTTTCCGGCATCCTGAGCGGCATAGTCCTGATGTGTGGCAGCCCGCAGATAGGAAGCATAGACGAAGTCTTCCGCCTCTTTTTGCGTAGTGATCTTATGAAATTCCAGTGGTGTTCCGGAAACATTATTCATAAAAATAAGCATACCTTTCCGTAACCTGCAATTTTACCGATATTACAGTATCGTATATTTTCGTACACTGTGCAGGTACAAATATGAGATGAGTTCCTTATGCAAAGTCTGATCGTATTGTTTCCATAACTTTTGCTGCAACATTAATACCGGAGGCTTTTTCAATGCCTTCCAGTCCCGGCATAACATTGATTTCGCAAAAATAAGGTTTTTCTCTGCCAAAAAGAAGATCAATTCCCAGAAAATCCAGTCCGGTCTGCTCGTAAATATCTGCGGCTATGGCACGGATGCCGGGCGTGACAGGGTAAGGCTCTACCGAAGCGCCCAGAGCTACATTTGCACGGAAATCCCCCTGGGATGTGCGCTGCATACAGGCAACGGCTTCTCCGCGGATGCTGTAAAATCGCAGATCTCTGCCGTAGCTTTCCGAGATAAATTCTTCGAAGAGCCATTCCTTGGAGGAAGGGTAGTTAAGAGAGAGTTCCTCATAAGAAGCTTTATCCCGGATGCAGACGATTTCTTCTCCCATGGAGCTTTCCAGTCCTTTACCGACAAAAGGAAGCCCCAATTGTTCTACAATAGAAGAAAAAGGCAACAGTGAAGTTCCCAGAAGATATTTCGGGATCAAAAAGGCTTCGGAATGAAGTCTTCGTACCTGTTCAAATTTATTAATATAGATGTTATAAGCAGTTAAAGGATTATAGCTTCGGGTGGCAAGTGCATTTATAGCATCCTTTTCCCGTCCCCATTTATAGCGGTTGATGACAAAATCCACGGGTTCCAGTATTTTACCATGATTTATAACACCATGCGGAGAGACCACAGTATCATGGATCCCTACAATCTGCAGATCCATATCCAGGGCAGAAGCTTCCTGTACCAGACGATTGCAGGTATAAGCGTTGGTCATAGCATTATATTTTTCTATGATATATCCTCTGATAGGCATAAGGCACCTCGTAATTTCAGTATTCTCATGGTTAACATAGCAAAATGTAATCAAAATAGCAAGAAATATAGTTCTTCTATTGAAAAAGGAGCAATATCCTGCGTATAATAAGAGACATAAAAGCCTAAAGTACTACCACAGAATATATTAAGTAGAAACAAAAGAGGAGACATACAATGAAATTACTCGAAGAGCGCATTCGCAAAGACGGTACAGTAAAAGCAGGGAATGTATTAAAAGTAGATTCTTTTCTGAATCATCAGATGGACATTGATCTGTTCAATGAAATGGGAAAAGAGTGGGCGCGTCTGTTTGCAGACCGTAAGATTACGAAGATCCTGACTGTGGAGGCTTCCGGTATCGGTATTGCCTGTGTGGCAGCCCAGCATTTTCATGTGCCGGTGGTATTTGCAAAAAAGTCCCAGTCCGTAAATATTGACGGTGAAGTATATTCCACCAAGATCGAATCCTTTACGCACAAGAGAGTATATGACGTGATCGTTTCCAAAAAATTCCTGCATCCGGAAGATCATATTCTGATCATTGATGATTTTCTGGCCAACGGATGCGCACTGGAGGGTCTGATCGACATTGTCAATAAAGCGGGAGCTTCTGTAGAGGGTGTCGGCATTGCCGTTGAGAAGGGATTCCAGAAGGGCGGCGACCTGATCCGTTCCAAGGGTATCCGTGTAGAGTCGCTCGCTATTGTGGAAAGTATGGATGACAAAACAGGAGAGATCACATTTCGATCTTAAGAGTTAGATAACTATTCAGAACCACATTCGCAAACGAGTTAATAAAAATTTAATACCTCTCTTGACAAGAAGTCAGACAAATGCTTATACTGACTAATGTTGAGAGAGTACAATAAAGGGGTTGTATGAAGGTGTCATACACCCTTTTTGCGTTGACTCACCGGTTTATCTGCAGATCTGTGCCAGCGCTGCTACATGGATCTGTAACGAAGCAGCAGCGCAGAAAGAGGAGAATTATGAAAAAGAAAGTCGTAAGTTTACTCGCAGCTATGGCTCTCGCAGTTACTGCTCTGGCAGGATGCGGATCCAATGATGCAGCTACCACCGGCACAGATGCGGCAACTGTTGCAGCTACTACTGAGGTGGCAGCTACTACTGAAGCAGCAGCTGATGGCGAAGCTGTCAGTGGTGTAAAGGCAGGTTTTATTTTCCTGCATGATGAGAACTCTACTTATGATCTGAACTTCCTGAACGGAGCAAAGGCAGCTTGTGAGAAGCTTGGCATTGAGTACATGACCAAGACCAACATTCCTGAAGGACAGGAAGCTTATGAAGCAGCTTGTGAGCTTGCTGATGCAGGCTGCAATTTTATTTTTGCAGACAGCTTTGGACATGAGGACTACATCATCGAGGCTGCTAAGGAGTATCCCAATGTTCAGTTCAGCCATGCAACCGGAACCAAGGCTCATACCGAGGGCCTGGACAACTTCCACAATGCATTTGCTTCCATTTATGATGGCCGTTACCTTGCAGGTATCGTTGCAGGCATGAAGCTGAATGAGATGATCGCTAACGGTGATATTACCGAGGATCAGGCTAAGATGGGTTATGTAGGTGCTTATACTTATGCAGAAGTTATGTCCGGTTATACATCCTTCTTCCTGGGCGCTCGTTCCGTATGCCCCAGCGTTACCATGGATGTAACCTTTACCGGTTCCTGGTACGATGAGACCGCTGAGAAGGAAGCAGCTAACAAGCTGATCGAGGGCGGATGTGTACTGATCAGCCAGCATGCAGACTCCATGGGTGCTCCTACCGCATGTGAGACCGCAGGCGTTCCCAACGTATCTTACAACGGAAGCACTGAGGCAGCCTGCCCCAATACCTTCCTGGTATCTTCCAGAGTTAACTGGGAGCCTTACTTTGAGTATGCTATTAAATGTGTAGCAGATGGAACTCCTATCGATACCGATTGGTGTGGTACTCTGGAGACCGGCTCTGTAGAGCTGAGCGATCTTGGTGCTGCTGTAGCAGATGGTACCGCAGAAGCAGTAGAAGCTGCAAAGGCTGATCTGATCGCAGGCAAGGCTCATGTATATGATATCACCACCTTTACTGTAGACGGCAAGACCCTGGACAGCTATGAAGCTGATATCGATACCGATCCTGATTATACTCCCGACCATGAGGTAGTAAGTGACGGATACTTCCATGAGTCCGATGTTGCATTCCGTTCCGCTCCTTACTTCAATGTAAGAATTGATGGAATCAACCTGTTGGATGAGCAGTATTAATTGACTTATTGAAATAGCCCGGACGGCGCAGCGTTTATTGCCGCGCCGCCCTTTTTCTACCTTATGGATCTTTTGCTTTTGTGGATGGATGAGGTAGAAAAGGGGCGGCCAGTGTGCTTATGCCAGGTATTAAAAGACCTGAAAATTGCAGGTCATGGATAAATTGGAAAGGTGACTAGGATGGAAAAAGAGACAAAAGTAGCTGCGGTTTCAATGAAAAACATTACCAAGACTTTTGGATCCGTGATTGCCAATGATAAGGTAAATCTGGATATCTATAAGGGTGAGATATTATCGCTGCTTGGGGAAAACGGCAGCGGTAAGACGACACTGATGAATATGCTCTCCGGTATTTATTTTCCGGATGAGGGACAGATCTTTATTAACGGTAAGGAAGAGGTCATCAAATCCCCCAAGGATGCGTTACGGCTGGGAATCGGTATGGTGCATCAGCATTTTAAGCTGATCGATGTACTTTCCGCTACCGAGAATATCATCCTGGGTCTGGAAGGCAGGCTTAATATCAAGGAGGCATCCCGTAAAATAGAGGAGATCTGTGACAAATACGGTTTTGAAGTAGATCCGAAGCAGAAAATCTATGATATGACGGTATCCCAGAAGCAGACCGTAGAGATTGTAAAGGTGCTGTATCGTGGTGCGGATATCCTGATCCTGGATGAGCCTACCGCTGTACTGACACCGCAGGAGACAGAGAAGCTCTTTAACGTTCTCCGGAAAATGAGAGATGACGGCAAGGCTATTGTCATTATTACCCATAAAATGCATGAAGTGGAATCTCTGTCCGACAGGGTGGCTGTGCTTCGTAACGGTCAGTATATTGGAAGCATGCTGACAAAGGATACCACCGTTACGGAAATGACCAATATGATGGTGGGACATGCGGTTACTTTGAATATTGTCAGACCGGAACCTGTGAATCCGAAGCCTCGTATCGAAGTACAGGGACTGACCGTACGTAACGAAGAAGGTATCGTTAAGCTGAAGGACGTCTCCTTTACCGCCAATAGTGGTGAGATCCTGGGAATCGCCGGTATCTCCGGCTGTGGACAGAAGGAGCTTTTGGAAGCCATTGCAGGTCTGCAGGTAACAGAAGCCGGCACAATCAGCTATGTGGAAGATGATGGAAGTAAGGAAATGCTGATCGGCAAGGATCCGTTGAAGATCGCAGAGATGGGTGTATCGCTTTCTTTTGTACCGGAGGATCGTCTTGGCATGGGCCTGGTAGGCAATATGGATCTGACCGATAATATGATGTTACGTTCTTTCCGACAGGGACATACACCGTTTACGAACCGAAAGCCTTCCAAACAGCTTGCAACTGATGTGGTAGAAAATCTGGAGGTTGTAACCCCGGGTATCACCACTCCGGTACGCAGATTGTCCGGTGGTAATGTACAGAAGGTTCTCGTTGGAAGAGAGATTGCGTCTGCACCTACCGTACTGTTGACGGCTTATGCGGTACGTGGACTGGATATTAATTCTTCGTATACTATATATGACCTGATCAATGAACAGAAGAAAAAGGGCGTTGCCGTGATTTTCGTAGGTGAGGATCTGGATGTGCTGATGGAGCTGTCCGACCGTATCATGGTATTGTGCGGCGGAGAAGTGAGCGGTATTCTGGATGCGAGAAAGACAGACAAAAATGAGGTCGGTATGCTGATGACCAGAGTAGGAGGCAAAGAACATGAAGGAAAAGAATAAAGAGCCTTTGTTTCATATCGTAAAAAGAGATGCGCTTCCCTGGTATAAATCTCTGGGTATTCGATTTCTGGCAATCCTGCTGGCACTGATCCTGTGCGGTATCATTACGACGATCACCACGGGAATCAATCCTTTACAGGTATATCAGTCCATCGTTCTGGGTGCTTTCGGATCCGTTCGCAAGACATGGGTCACTTTTCAGAATATAGCGATCCTGCTTTTGATCGCATTGGCATTGACTCCGGCATTTAAGATGAAATTCTGGAATATCGGCGGTGAGGGACAGGTGCTGATCGGCGGGCTGGCAGCAGCAGCCTGTATGATCTGTCTGGGAGATAAGCTTCCGAACGCAGTTGTGATCCTGTGCATGATCGTGGCAAGTCTGGCAGCAGGAGCCATCTGGGGCTTCATTCCCGCATTTTTCAAGGCGAAATGGAATACCAATGAGACACTGTCTACGCTGATGATGAACTACATAGCTACTCAGTTGGTGGCATTTTATACGATAGTATGGGAGGTTCCCAAGGGATCCGGTAAGATCGGTATCATCAACCAGAACACCAATGTGGGCTGGCTACCGCAGATCTTCGGCTCCAAATATCTGTTAAGTATTGTAGTGGCAGTAGTGATCACGATATTTATGTATGTGTATCTGAACTACAGTAAGCAGGGATACGAGATTTCCGTTGTGGGTGAGAGTGAAAATACCGCAAAATATGTGGGTATCAAGGTAGAAAAAGTCATTATCCGTACCATGCTGTTGTCCGGTGCGCTGTGTGGACTGGTAGGTCTGCTTCTGGTAGGAGGTATCAATCATACTGTGACCACCACGATTGCAGGTGGACAGGGATTTACCGCTGTACTGGTATCCTGGATGTCCAAGTTCAATCCTCTGACCATGGTATTCTCCAGCTTCCTGATCATATTCATGGATCGCGGAGCCAGTGAGATCTCTACCAATTTTGGACTGAATCATTCTTATTCCGATATTCTGACAGGTATTATCCTGTTCTTTATCATCGGTTGTGAGTTCTTCATTACTTACAGACTGCAGTTCCGTAAAAAAGCAGAAAAGGAGGAACAGTAAGCATGTGGTCATTTTTACTTGCATTTATTCCGAGAGCGATTGTACAGGGAATTCCTCTTTTATACGGAAGTACCGGTGAGATCATTACGGAGAAGTCCGGTAATCTGAATCTGGGAATCCCCGGTGTTATGTATGTGGGAGGTATCTGCGGTGTCATCGGATCCTTCTTCTATGAGAGATCCGCAGGAGGCGCGGCGAACATGAATGGGTTTCTTGCTATTGCGATTCCGATGCTCTGCTGCCTGTTAGGATCCCTGTTGATGGGATTGCTGTACTGCTTCCTGACTGTTACCCTGCGGGCGAACCAGAACGTGACCGGTCTGGCAATGACCACCTTCGGTGTCGGCTTCGGTAACTTCTTTGGAGGATCCCTGATCAAGCTGGTAAACAGTGATGTACCTTCCATTGCACTGTCTGCTACCAGCAGTTATTTCAGTAAGTCACTTCCTTTTGCGGGAAAACTTGGCTGGTTTGGCAAGCTGTTTTTATCCTATGGATTCCTGGCTTATCTGGCAGTGATCATTGCGTTTGCGGCATCGTATGTTCTGAGTCATACCAGAACCGGACTGCACTTAAGAGCAGTCGGTGAGGGCCCCAATACCGCAGATGCAGCCGGTATCAACGTATCCCGGTATAAATACATCGCTACCTGTGTGGGATGTATGATCGCAGGTCTGGGCGGTCTGTACTACGTAATGGATTATGCCTGCGGTGTCTGGTCTAACGATGCATTCGGTGACAGAGGCTGGCTTGCCATTGCACTGGTTATCTTCACTATCTGGAGACCGAATATCAGTGTATTTGCTTCTTTCCTGTTCGGTGGTCTGTATATTCTGTATCTGTATCTGCCCACCGGTATCGAACATATGGAGTACCAGGAGCTGTATAAGATGATCCCTTATGTTGTGACCTTACTGGTACTGGTTATCACCAGCATGCGGAGCAAGAGAGAGAATCAGCCCCCCGCAAGTCTGGGACTGGCGTACTTCAGAGAAGAAAGATAATAATTTTATAGAAAGACGATTAAAAACGGCGTTTTCCGGAAATTTCCGGAGAATGCTGTTTTTTAGTGCACATTTTGGAAAAAACTCACAGAAACTTTAGGAAAACTTTTGATTTTATTCGGATGGAATTTACCTGTGTCTGTTATGCTGAGAATCAGTTCAGAGAAAATAAGCGGAAGGGAGAAAAAGAGATGAAAGTATTGATCACAACGGACTGGTACAAGCCGGCCATCAACGGCGTCGTGACTTCGGTATGCAATCTGCGGGAGGAATTACAGCAAAGAGGACATGAAGTGAAGATCCTGACCTTGTCCCGTACAGCTCGTTCCTACGAAGAAGAGGGTGTGATCTATATGGGTTCCGTGAATGCCGGATATATTTATCCGGGAGCAAGATTTCGGGTGTCCCCGGGACGCGAACTGTATCGCGGGATTATAGAGTGGAATCCGGATATTGTACATTCCCAGTGTGAATTTTCTACCTTTTTCATGGCAAAAAAGATCGCAGAGGAATGTAAGATCCCTCTGGTGCATACTTACCATACTGTATACGAAGATTATACCCACTATTTTTCCCCTTACAAGAAATGGGGCAGGGATATGGTACAGTTCCTGACGCGACAGATCTCCGAGAAGGTGGACAGTATGATCGCTCCCAGCACAAAAATAGAGACATTACTAAAAGACTATGGCATTCATTGTCCGGTATCAGTGATCCCATCGGGGATTGATCTGAGTAAATATGACGCGCAGACCCGGACGGATTCCCGGGAGAGAATCCGAAGAAAATATAAAATGGACCGGAAGACCACAGTGCTTTTATATGTAGGTCGTCTGGCAAAAGAGAAGAATGTGGAAGAATTGCTGGAGTACCAGCAGAAAATTCAGGAGAGCGGCACAATACTGATGATTGTAGGCGGCGGTCCTTATTTGGAGACTTTACGGAAAAAGGCAGCAGAACTGGGTGTGACGGAAAGCGTTATTTTTACCGGAATGGTATCACCCGCTGAAGTAGCATCTTATTATCCGGCAGGAGATCTGTTCGTCAGCGCTTCCACCAGTGAGACCCAGGGGCTTACCTATGCGGAAGCACTGGCAGCAGGATTACCGTTATTATGCAGAAGGGATCAATGCCTGCGGGCGGTTGTGGAAGAGGGCAAAAACGGCTGGCAGTACCGAACCGAAGAGGAATTCTTGAAAGACCTGAAGAACTGGAAGGAGAAAGAAGACGATGAACGCAGAGGAATGTGCAGTTATGCAAAACAGTCCGCAGAAATATTTTCCCAAAAAAGATTTGCGGGAAGCATGGAACAACTATACCAGCGACAGATCGAAGAAAAACAGGTCGAAAGAGAAAAACGCTTGGCAAAGAGCCGTCAATATTGCATCCTGGGTTAGTCTGATCCTCTGTGGAATACTGGCAGTCTGGAGCTATCAGAGCGGCATTTTCCAATCGGTGGAGACTATGCAGCAGTTTGTGAACCGTTTCGGAATGATCGGTGCACTGATCTTCGTGCTGATCCAGATCGTTCAGGTGGTGTTTCCCATCATACCGGGTGGCATCAGCTGTCTGGCAGGAGTGCTGCTCTTTGGAGCGGTGCCGGGATTTTTCTATAATTATATAGGAATCTGTGTAGGTTCCTGTATTGCTTTTGGAATAGCAAGAAGTCTGGGAAGACCGGTGCTGTACAAGATGTTTCCCGGGAAAATGATTGAAAAATACCTGACATGGACGGAGCTAAAGGGGAGATTTTTGAAATTATTTACACTGGCAATCTTTCTGCCGGTGGCACCGGATGATTTTCTCTGTTATCTCGCCGGAACGACGAATATGACATGGAAACAGTTTGTGACAGTCATCTTTTTAGGAAAGCCTTTCTCCATTGCGCTGTATAGTTTGGGACTGACGACACTGTTTCAGGTGATTTTCCACCTATTATAGGAGAGTATACTTATGAAAATTTATATATATAAAGGCGGACTTTCACTGGTGGCAAAAAGCGGCGTCGGCAGCGCCATCCGCCATCAGGAGAAGATGCTGCGAGCAGCAAAAGTGACCGTGACGGACGTCTGGAAAGAGGCGGATATCGTACAGATCAATACTGTATTGCCTGATTCGCCGCTGGTGGCACGGCGGGCAAGACGGCAGGGGAAAAAGGTCGTCTATTATGGGCATTCCACTATGGAAGATTTTAAGAATTCTTTTATCGGTTCCAATCTGGCGGCTCCTTTATTCAAAAAATGGATCCGCCATTGTTATAGACAGGGAGATGTGGTTATCACACCAACGGAATACTCCCGGGAATTGTTAATGAAATATGATCTGCATCGGGAGATTTACGCACTGACCAATGGTGTGGACACTGAATTTTTCCACAAAACAGAGCAGGCAGGTGGACGATTCCGGATATTTTTTCATCTTCCTGTGGATAAAAAGGTCGTGATATCCGCGGGGCATCTGATTCACAGAAAAGGAATCGAGGATTTTCTGGAAATGGCAAAAAGGATGCCAGACATTATTTTTCTATGGTTTGGGGGCGGGAACAATGCATTGATTCCGGCAGAGATCAAAAAGGCTGTGGCAGAGAAGCCGGAAAATGTGATCTTTGCCGGTTTCCAACCGTCCGGGATCCTGCGGGATGCGTACTGTGGTGCGGATGCATTTGCTTTTTTCAGTTATGAAGAGACGGAAGGAATCGTGGTATTGGAGGCATTATCCTGTGAGATTCCTGTGATCGTGAGAGACATTCCGGTGTATGAAGGGTGGCTTACCGACGGCGAGCAGGTGCGCAAAGCCAGCAATCTGGATTCCTACGAGCAGGCAGTCCGAGACATCTTGTATGAAGAACCGCTGGAAAAAGTAAGACGCAGAATCCGGGCAGGCAGGGCACTGGCGGAGGAACACAGCATGCGGGCGACAGGTGAGAAACTGTATCAGATAGAGCAGAAGCTTTTGTAGACATCCCTCTTGCAAATTCAGAGTCTTTATCATAAAATGAGAGTACCTTACAAAGGAGGTGCTTACGATGAACCTTGTAATTACTATCAGCCGAAGATTCGGAACAGGAGCCAGTCTGATCGCGCAGGAGCTGTCTGAGAAGCTGGGAGTGCCGGTATATGATAAGGCATACATAGAGCATGAGCTGGATGGTGACAGCTATGCGACGGAAGCAGAAGTCATAAAGGGACTTGCAAAACAGCCTTGTATCATTCTGGGACGCTGTGCATCCGAGATCCTGAAGGATCAGCCCAATGCGTTTAACGTGTATGTGTGCGCGGATAAGGAAGATCGTATTGAACGTATCATGAAGAAGGAAAGTCTTCCCCACGATGAGGCAAAAGAAATGCTTGAGAAAAATGATGCGGAGCGCGCCGACTATTATTATGAAAATACCGGTAAAGTGTGGGGTGATGTGAATAACTATCACATGATCCTGGATACCACCAAGCTGGGAATCGAAAATTGTGCGGATATCCTGATCCGGTATTTTGAAAGAGTGGAAATTATTTGACAGCTCGGAATGCGAATGGGCGTTACGATTTCGAGAGTATACAGTACGAAGAAATCGTTTAGGATATAAATAGAGAATAGATTATAAACAGATGCCCGACACGGACATCTGTTTTTTTGTGAAAAACATTTTAAACATAGTAATAAAATTAATCAATTATACAACAT
>OJNS01001606.1_pt1 | contig 11169 bp, 8 predicted proteins | sample 1597911 | NCBI WGS metagenome assembly OJNS01 (sample SAMN01915214, study PRJEB22387) | human gut metagenome | isolation source: stool | host: Homo sapiens | place: USA
ATAAAGGGGTGGCGTCTAAAAAAATCTGCCGCTGGGCGGAAGAAGAAAATGTGTCGATGATCGCGATGACTAAAACCGGTGCCGGCCTGGTCAAAGGCCTGGTAATGGGGGCAACAGCTCAGAACGTTACGCTTAATTCCGAGCGCTCACTGCTGCTGCTGCCTGCTGATGAAGTAAGTAATGATTAATAGAGAAGTGAAAAAAATTTTACATAATCTTGATGGAAACTCTTGACATATCTTCCGGAAATCAGTATACTGTTACTTGCGGCTGGATTAAGCCAGCCGCAAGTTTATTTTTAAGCGGTAAACAATAGCATAATCCCTGATTTTTTCAACCTGGAGAGATGACCGAGCGGTTGAAGGTGCACGCCTGGAAAGCGTGTGTACGGGAAACCGTACCGAGGGTTCGAATCCCTCTCTCTCCGCCACTTAAAAAAAGTTTGCCGCGGTCAGCGGCTTTTTGTTTTTCTGTAGGACCGCAGGCGGCGGGTCCTGCGCAATAGGAGTCTGTGAACCGTGTCAGGTCCGGAAGGAAGCAGCACTAAGCGGATCCTCTTATGTGCCGCAGGGGTGCCTGCGTCTGTGGCCCTACAGGGAAACAACTGAGATTAAACCGGCTGTTTATGACAGCCGGTTTTTTGCATTTTTATATTATTGATGCAAAAGTGTCCCTTAAATTTTTCACAAAATTGGATATGTACTTATATCCGTAAATTTTATATAATAAGTAGATAAGAAACTCAGAGGCTTAATGACGGGAAAGGAGGCAGAAAATGGCTTATGTAGCACTATACAGGCGCTGGCGGCCGCAGGGCTTCGATGCCCTTGTAGGTCAGGACGCAGTGAGGATCGCATTGAGCAATGCTTTGACGACAGGACGGATTGCGCATGCGTATTTATTTGCCGGTCCAAGAGGTACAGGCAAGACCAGTACGGCGAAGATTCTGGCGAAAGCTCTGAATTGTGAGCAGGGGCCTACTGCTAATCCCTGTAACGAGTGCGCCAACTGCCAGCGGATCAATGACGGCAGCAGTATGGATGTGTTTGAGATCGACGCTGCCTCTAACCGCGGTATCGATGAGATCCGTGACCTGCGTGAAAAAGTCATGTTTGCGCCTGTCAACGGGCGTTATAAAGTATATATTATCGATGAAGTGCATATGCTGACGACAGAAGCTTTTAACGCGCTGCTGAAAACGTTGGAAGAGCCGCCGGCGCATATCGTGTTTATTTTGGCGACGACAGAGCCGCATAAGATACCGGCAACGATCCATTCCCGTTGTCAGCGTTTTGATTTTAAACGTGTGACTAATGAGGATATTGCAAAACGTCTGCGCGAGGTTGCTGACGGCAGCGAAATCAGAGCGGATGACGAAGCCTTGAAACTGATTGCGATTCAGTCGGACGGAGGTATGCGTGATGCGCTGAGCCTGTTGGATCAGTGCGGCGTGATGGCCGATACTGTAACTGCCGAAACGGTACGGAACGTTTTAGGTATCGTGGGGCGTGAAGCGCTGCGTGAGCTGGTGCGTGCGATCGGCAGGCAGGACTTGTCAGCTGCTTTGCAGCTGCTGAACCGTTTGGCTGAGCAGGGCAAGGATGTGCGTCAGATCCTGACAGAGCTGGCCGAGTATCTGCGGGCGGTGCTGCTCTATAAAGCATCGCCCGGATACCACGAAATTTATTTGACGGATACGGAAGAAGCTATTTCCGAGCTGGCTCCGTTATTTGGCAGTGATCGCCTGATGGCGGCTGAAGAACGTCTGCATCAGGCCATGGGTGAATTGCGGTTCAGTGCGCGGGGCAGGATTACTGCGGAATTATGTCTGTTTGATCTGTGCCGTATTGAGGGCAGTACTATTGCCGCACTGATGGCCCGCGTAGAGCAGCTGGAGCATCAGGTACGCAGCGGTGTGCCTTTGGGTGCTGCAAACAGCAGGACTCAGATTAAGCCTGAACCCGAAGAAAAACAGGCAGCGACGGTTGCTGCTCCTGCAGCGTCCCGGGTAAAAAAAGCGCCGGCAGTAAGTGCCGTTCAGGCACCAGCGGCGGAACCCGAGCCTGCTGCTGCGGCAGAAGCTGAAACAGAGCCGAAACCTGTTTCTGAGGAAGCAGCTGCTGCGACGACACTGGAATACAGCGGTGACTGGACCGAAGGCGAAGATCTGTGGAACCAGGCTTTGGAGATCCTTAAGAATGAGAAAAAACAGTCTATGGTGGCCTGTGCCGCCGGCGGTTATGTTACAGGGTGTGAAAACGGCGTTTTGACCGTTGGTTTCAAAAATAAATTCATGTGCGTCAGGATGAACGATCCTGATTATAAGAAAGCTTTTGAAGAAGTGCTGCTGAGGCTGGCACGGCAAAGTGTACGGTTGGAATGCATCACTGCCGCCAAGCCTGCCGCTGCCAAACCTAAAGCTGCTCCAAAACAGCCGCCGGCGGAAGATGTTGAACCGGCTGTGAAGGCTGCGCTGGACGCTTTTGGCGGCACACTGCAAAAATTATAAATCAAATTTCTGCCGCAAGGCATCATTACGAGGAGGAACAATAATGTTTAACGGTGGTATGGGAAATATGCAGGGCATGATGAAAAAAGTACAGAAATTACAGGCTGATATGGCAAAAATGCAGGAAGAATTAAAGCTGCGTACAATCGAAACTACAGTAGGCGGCGGTGCTGTCACCGTAGTTGTCAGCGGTAAAAAAGAAGTTGTCAGCGTTAAGATCGATCCCAGCGCAGTAGACCCGGAAGATGTAGAAATGCTGGAAGACCTTTTGGTAGCGGCAGTTAACGAAGGTATGCGCAAGATCGACGAAATGACTGAAGCTGAAATGGGCAAACTGACCGGCGGGATGAAAATGCCGGGCATGTTCTGAAAATGGCCAGAATGATCCGGCCGCTGGCCAATGTGCATGAACAGCTGCGGCGCCTGCCCGGTATTGGTTCCAAAACCGCTCTGCGTCTGGCGTATCATATTATTGATATGCCGGAAGAAGAGGTGCGCCGTCTGGCAGAAACACTGCTGGAGGCCAAGCGGCAGATCCGTTTGTGTGATATTTGTTATAATCTTACTGATGCCGAGACCTGTGAGGTTTGCGGCAATGCAGGACGCGACCACAGTGTAGTCTGCGTTGTGGAACAGCCGCAGGATGTAATGGCGATGGAACGCAGCCGCGGTTATAACGGTGTTTACCATGTGCTGCACGGCGTTTTGTCACCGCTTGACGGTATCGGTCCTGATAATCTGCGTGTAAAAGAGCTGCTGCGGCGTCTGCAGGGTGATACGGTCAGGGAAGTTATCATCGCTACCAATTCTGACGTGGAAGGCGAGGCTACTGCTGCCTATCTGGCGCAGCTGCTGAAGCCTGTCGGTATCGTTATCAGCCGTATTGCTCATGGCCTGCCTGTTGGCGGCGATTTGGAATATGCTGACGAGCTGACTTTATCACGTGCTTTGGAAAACAGGCATAGAATGTAAGAAAGAAGGAGCTATAGCATGCAGGAAATAGAAAGTGCTGTCCGCGATCTGGGCGGTTCGGCCATGCAGGGCATTGACCATGCTGTAAAAGGGCTCAACTCGGGTACTCTGGAAGGAACGCTGCCGTTTATTATCGGCGTCCTGATTTTAGTCGTCGTCGTAAAATGTTTTTCACTGCCGTTTCGTCTCATCTGGAATGGTATCTGCGGTGCGGTAGCTTTGTGGTTTATCAATCTTATAGGTGGATTTTTGGGTTTCGGACTCAAAATCACCGTTATCAAAGCGCTGATTGCGGGGTTCTTTGGAATACCTGGCTGTTTGGCGGTTATTTTATGGGAGCTTTACGCCAGGTAAAGCTTCAGGCAGGAGGTAAGTTATGAATATGCTGCATAAAGCCATGACCATTGCCGGCAGCGACGCCAGCGGCGGTGCAGGTATGGAGGCTGATTTAAAAACATTCCAGGAGCTGGATGTTTACGGGATGACGGCTCTGACCGTTATCGTAGCCCAGAATCCTCATAAAGACTGGGATCACGAAATTTTCCCGATCGGTTTGGACGTTGTGGAAAAACAGATCGAAACGATTGTCGCCGGTATCGGTATCGATGCTATGAAAACGGGGATGCTGGGCAGTGCCGAGCTGGTTGAGCTGGTGGCCCGTACTATAGACCGTTTCAAGCTGCGCAATGTCGTTATTGATCCGGTCATGGTCTGCAAGGGTGTGGATGTGATCATGGTACCGGAAGCCGCCGCCGCTATCAAAACTGTTTTGATGCAGCGGGCTGACGTAGTAACGCCTAATACGATCGAAGCAGCCTATCTTGCCGATATGGAAAAGGTGGAAACACTGGACGAGATCAAGGAAGCTGCCGGACGGATCAAGGAGCTGGGAGCAGGCTATGTCGTAATCAAAAGCGGTTCCCGCAATGACAGCAGGGAAGCTGTTGACGTGCTTTATGACGGCAGGAAATTTACAATTGCCAGCGCTCCTAAAATCGAGCCCTGCTATAATCATGGAGCTGGCTGTACTTATTCGGCAGCGATTACAGCGGGACTGGCCAATGGACTGAGCGTGCGCGAAGCTGTGGAACTGGCGAAAAAATTTGTAGCGGCCGCACTGCGCGGTTCTTTCAAGCTGAATGAATATTCAGGTGCGACAAACCATTGTGCATACCGTTTGGAGAATAATAAATAATTTCAGGATATGCTAAAGTTTTTGGATAAAACTAAAAACTTTAGCATATTTTTTTTGAAAAAACTGCGGTTTGGGCAACGATTTTGCAGAAATACTGTATACATGAAGAAAGAAGGCAGGATTTTTATTATTTTTGCCTAATTATTGTAGACGTAATTTTAATATTTTATTATGCGCAAGGGGGATATTTTGATGAATTTGTCAACAAAAATTCTGATCGGTCTTGGTCTTGGTATCATTGCCGGTCTGGAACTGGGTGCGGAAGGTGTAGATTTCGCCAAAACATGGATCGGACCTTTTGGTACTATCTTTATGAATATGATCAAAATGATCATCGTTCCTTTGGTCTTCTCGTCTCTCGTCATTGGTGTCTGCAGTTTGGGGGATATCAAAAAGATCGGCCGTATCGGCGGCAAAACTATGGCTTATTATTTGGGAACTACGGCATTTGCGATTGTACTTGGTATATTTTTAGGTACGGTTTTAGAACCGGGCGCCGGCGTGAATATGCCTGGTGAAGGCGTTAAAGCTGCGGCTAAAGCCGCGCCGCCTATCATGCAGGTAATTATTGACATTTTCCCGACTAATGCGATGGAAGCGATGCTTAAAGCCAACATGCTGCAGATCATCGTTTTCAGTCTGTTCATGGGTATCGGCATCACTGCAGTCGGTGATCGGGCCAAGACTCTGTACAATGTTTTTGACGGTCTGGCAGAGGTCAGCTATAAAATCGTCGGTTTTATCATGAATGTGGCGCCGATCGGTGTTTTCGGTTTGATCACTCCGGTCGTTGCAGCTAACGGCCCGGCTGTACTGCTGCCGCTTTTGAAGGTTGTTATCGCTGTTTATCTCGGCTGCTTCCTGCATGCGGTCATCGTTTATGGCGGTCTGCTTAAATTCGTCGGCAAGATCAGCCCGGTCAAGTTCTTCAAAGCAATTTTACCGGCACAGGTGCTTTCGTTTACCAGCTGTTCCTCCGGCGGCACATTGCCTGTCAGCATGCAATGCATCCAAAAGCTGGGTGTTTCGAAAGACATTTCCAGTTTTGTACTGCCTTTGGGCGCTACGATCAATATGGATGGCACTGCTGTTTATCAGGGCGTCTGCGCACTCTTCATTGCGCAGATCTATGGGGTCGATCTTACGACCGGGCAGTATCTGACTATTGTTCTTACTGGTACGCTGGCTTCGATCGGCACTGCCGGTGTTCCGGGGGCAGGCTTTATCATGCTGACGATGATATTGACAGCGATCGGCTTGCCGCTTGAGGGTTCCGCTCTGATCGCAGGTATCGACCGTATCCTTGATATGCCGCGGACCTGCGTTAATGTTACTGGTGACGCTACCGTTGCTTATCTGGTTGATAAAAGCGAAAAGTCGAACATCGAAGAACCGCTTTATTAAAATAAGACAAGACTCTTTGACGGATGGGTTTAGACCCGTCCGTCTTTTATATTTCAAGAATAATTCACAACAGGCGGCAGGAAATTTGCTGTGGACGCAGAAGGGATATAGGAGAAATGGGGTTATTGTATGGAAAAAACAGCTGAACTTATAAAACAGATCACAGAACGACTCAACCGCCGTCCTGCCCGGATCGATAAAGCTGACCGTTTGTGGGATGCTGCCGTTTTAGTGCCGTTGATAGACACCAAGCAGGGGCCGGCAGTTCTTTTTGAAGTACGGGCCGCCGGTTTGGGGTGGCAGCCGGGCGATGTATGTTTTCCGGGCGGACGCTATGAGTGCGGCGATGACAGCTTTGCCAAAACTGCTGTGCGCGAAACCTGTGAAGAGCTGGGTATTACTGAAGACAAAATAGAATTGTGCGGTGAACTGGATTACTTGGTGACACATATGGGACCTATTATTCATCCTTTTGTTGGCAGGCTGGCCAACGAAGTAAAGCTGGACTGCAACAGCGATGAGGTAGCTGAGATTTTTACGGTGCCGCTGAATTTTTTATTGGTTTCTGAGCCGCGCGTTGCTCATATGGAACTGGCAAACCGCGCAACTGCAGATTTTCCTTTTGATCTGCTGCCGCGCCATCCGCACGACTGGTATAAGCGGAAGGGGTATAATATCTATTTTTACGAATATCAGGGGCATGTTATCTGGGGGCTTACAGCTCGGATACTGCATGGATTTATTAAACGGTTTCATAAAGAACTGCAGGCTAATATTTTGTAATTGGGTGTGGGAAAGGAAGAAAAGGATTGAAAAAATTAATTTTGCTGATCGTAGCGGCAATCGCTGCCGCCAGTTATTTGGTATATGCTTATATGAACGGCGATCCGATGTTTGGGACGCTGGCTAAAACTATGGATGACCTGCCGCGCAATGAACGGCTGGGCTCTAAACGCAATATCGTAGTATTAGGCGTAGACGGCAGGGAAAAGGACGATGATCCTGGTCGCAGCGACACGTTATTTGTCGTAATGTTCGACCCTAAAAGTAAAAATGTTTCGCTGCTGTCGATTCCGCGTGATACCAGGGTGCGGATCCCCGGGCATGGCTGGGATAAAATCAACCATGCTTATGCGTTCGGCGGACACAAGCTGACGCAGCAGACAACGGAAGAGCTTTTGGGCATTCAGGTCAATAATTATGTAATGGTCGATTTCAGTGGTTTTGAAAGTTTGGTCGATGCGATCGGCGGCATTGATATTGATGTGGAAAAGGATATGTATTATTATGATGACTGGGATGATTTTCTGATCGATCTTCCGGCAGGGCAACAGCATCTGGATGGCAAAAAAGCGATCCAGTATGTGCGCTATCGTGATGAGGAAGGCGACATTGGCCGTATTAAGCGTCAGCAGAAGTTTATGATGGCGGTTTACGAAAAGATTGCTTCGGCACAGATTTTAACTAAGATGCCGGGGCTGGTTTCGGAAATTATGAAAATGGTCAAAACTGACCTGCCCGTTTCAGATATGCTGGCGATGGGCGGCGCTTTACACGGAATGATGAAAGAACAGGGCGGTCTGCAGATGGCTACAGTTCCAGGTACGCCTGAATATATTGACGAGATCAGCTACTGGATTCCCGATATTACTGACCTGCGCGAGCAGATGGTAGATATGCAGGGCGCGCAGATGACGGAACGTTATCGTCAGGGTGCTGAAAAAATGGAAGCAGAGTATAAACGCAACCTGATTACAGCGCAGGAAAAAGAAAAACAGAAAGCTGCAGAAGAGAAAATCAAAGCAGATGAACAAACAGAAAAGAAAATAAAAGAGGATACGAAAGAGAAGAATAAAGAAAAAGCTGATGCCGAAAAGAAAGCTAAGGCTAAAAAAGCCAAGTCAGGCGAAGAACTGGGACCGGCAGAGAAAGACGGGCAGCAGTTAACAGAGCCGCCTAAGGCTGTGAAACCGCCTGCTAAGGAAAGCAGCCGCAATACGGTATCTGTCAAGGTCGTTGACTGCAGCGGCAAAGGAGCAGGCAGTGATGCCGCAGCAAGACTGGCAGCAATGGGCTTTGAGGTTATCGACGGCGGCAGTGATCCTGAACGTGATCAGACTACGGTAGTATCTACGACCAGCAACGGACGTGTGGTCAGCAGGCTGTCGGCTGTACCGTTCCCGTACACTCTGAGGATTCTGCGGGCCGATGATGCGTCTTATGACGCGGTGATTTTTATCGGTAAAGATTATCAATAAACCTTTGTCCAATGCAGGTAAATTCTCTTTGCACAAATTTTCTGAAAAAGGCAGAAAACTGCTATTGCATATTGTATACAAAAATGCTATACTAGGAGTATCAAAACAGCCCCTCATTTGGCCCTTCTCGTAAGGGCTTTTTTTTTTACCCTTTTTTAAGTCTGCTAAAAAATTGAAGTCGTTTACAGTATTTGCAATGCTGTTTTGAAGTTGAGCTTCAACAAAAGTACAGACAGTGGTGGAAAAAGCAGGATTATACTTTATTTTTTTACAAAAATGGCTAAAAAGGCCTGCTAATTATGCTATAAGTGGAAATAGAGCTGGAAATATGATAAAATATATACATATTGTAAAGGCGTCTGCCTGGAATAAGAGCATGTACGTTAATTTGATTAAGGGAGGATGCGCAGTGAGAAATGATATCCATATCGTTTTGGACAGTATTGCTGTTGCAGAAGAAACACCCTTGCGGGACGATCCCCGTTGCCATGTGGTCCCCCTGCTGGTAAGACATGGAGATACCGAATGGGTGGACGGAGAAAAAAGCTTGCAGGAAATGTTTGCCATGGTGGAAGCAAGCGGGCAGCTGCCTAAAACTTCGCAGCCGGCCATCGGCAGATTTCTTGATGTATTTACAGAATTAGCCGCAGACGGTAAAAAAGTGATTGCGATCATGTTAGACGGTGTTTTGAGCGGTACTGTTCAGACAGCACGCTTAGCAGCCCGGCAGGTCATGAGTGAAATTCCCGGGTCTGATATCCGTGTCTTTGACAGTCTTACAGCAGCCTGTCCAATCAGCGGAATGGCAATGGAAGTACTCGCTTATGCTGAAACCGGCGCAACGATGGACGAGCTGGAGGAGTATCTGAAGGGCCTGATCGAGCGGACGGAAACGTATTTTTCCGTCAATACTTTAGATTATCTGCAGAAAGGCGGCCGTATAGGCGCCGTAGGCGCTTTAGTAGGCAATATTCTGGGCATACGTCCGATTGTGCACATCGATACCGCCGGCGAACTGGTCGTTGTCGATAAATGCCGTACCCGCAAGAAAGTATTGCAGCGCATGGTCGAGCTTGCCGCTGCGAATGCTCCTATAGAAGCTGTGTATGTGGCGAATGCTGAAGCTGAGGAAGACGCTGAAACTTTGCGCAAGGCAATGCTTGAATTGTTTCCCGGACTGCCTGTTCTGGTAACCGGGATCGGAACTGTTCTGGCAGCACATTTAGGACCCGGTGTTATTGGCCTTTTTGTGCGGCGGCAGCGCTGAAGAAAGGTGCAGACTTGATATGACAAGTAAACAAGAGGCGATTATCAGCGGCGAACAAATAAAAAATATGCTGTTGGGCGCTTATAAAAGTTTTGAAAAAAACTATCAATATATTAATGATTTGAATGTTTTTCCGGTGCCGGACGGCGATACCGGCACTAATATGATGCATACGATGGCAGCAGTGGCCCGTGAGATCAGTCAGCTGCAGAATGCGACTGTTTCCGAAGTAGGGACTATGGCAGCCCGCAGTGCGATCATGGGGGCGCGCGGTAATTCCGGCGTGATCCTGTCGCAGTTGCTGCGTGGCCTGGGAAAAGGCCTGGCCGGCAAAAAACGAGCTACCAGCAACGAGGTGGGCAAAGCTTTTCAGTTTGGTATTTTGTATGCTTACCGGGCGGTATCAAAGCCTGTTGAAGGAACGATCCTTACTGTGGCGCGTGCTATTGCCAAAGGTGCGTATCATGCTGTGCGTCAGGGTGAAGATTTTGAAGATGTTTTATGCGAGGCGTTGGAGAGCGGAAAAAAAGAACTGGCTCGTACGCCGGAACTGCTGCCGGCGCTGAAAGCGGCTGGAGTAGTTGATGCCGGCGGTCAGGGCTTGATCGTTTTCCTGGAAGGCTGTCTGGCGGGTTTCCGAGGCGAAGACGCAGGTGAGCTGCATCTGCCGCCGTCAAAGCCATCCTTTGCCAATTTTATCGAGATGGAAGTAGATTTGGAAAATCCTTATTGTACAGAATTTATCGTTAAGGAAGCTGAAGTCAAAGAGGACGTTGTACGCAGTACTCTTCAGCCTTTGGGTAATTCGTTGATTGTAGCTGTTGTCGGCGATATCGTCAAAGTGCATATCCATACCAAAGCTCCCGGGCTGGTTCTGCAGCACGGCTTGAGCTGGGGCTCTCTGCACGATATCAAGATCGACAATATGGCCGAGCAGCATCAGCATCGCGTTGTCGGTGCACAGACGGAGAAGCACGGTCTGGCTGTACTGTCGGTGGCGGCCGGGAACGGTATTGCCAGCATCATGCACCAGCTCGGTGCAGCTGAGATCATCAGCGGCGGGCAGAGCATGAATCCGCCGGTAGAGGCGTTTATTAAAGTTATTGAAAAGGGCTCGGCGGAGCAGTACATTATTTTACCGAACAATAAAAATATTATTCTGGCGGCAGAGCAGGTCAAAAAATTATTGGGAGCAGCGCAGGTAGATTATGTGCCGACAACAAATCTGGCGCAGGGTCTGGCGGCACTGCTGCATTTTGACGCAGCTAAAACACTGCAGGAAAACAGCGCTGTGATGCGACGTGAGGCTAAGGAAGCCCACAGTGCTGCTGTCAGTATTGCTGTGCGTGACAGCGTTGTTAACGGGATAACTGTAAAAAAAGGGCAGTATATTGGTTTGCTGGAAGATAAGATCGTTTATGCCGGAGCAACTCTGGAAGAAGTCACGGCGGAAACTGTCAAGCTGGCCGGCAGCGACTGGGAATTGATCAGCCTTTATTATGGCAGTGATCTGACACAGTCTGAAGCTGATAAAATCGCCGCAGAGCTTGAAGCTCTGGACGGC
>OJNS01001608.1_pt1 | contig 11158 bp, 11 predicted proteins | sample 1597911 | NCBI WGS metagenome assembly OJNS01 (sample SAMN01915214, study PRJEB22387) | human gut metagenome | isolation source: stool | host: Homo sapiens | place: USA
CTTGCTTCGCGGCGCGCACTGGCTCGCAATGACAGGCTTTTTCGACAGTCTCAAATGCCCGCCCCGAAAGGGGCGGGCATTTTGCTCACATTTTCCCGCTGACGCGGAGGCGGTTCAGCGCACGGGCGAGGTTGCCCTGCGCCAGCTGATACTCCGCCATGCTGCGCTTCTGACGCAGCGCCTCCTCCGCTTCCTCACGGGCGCGGAGAGCGCGGTTCACGTCGATGTCCTCCGGACGCTCGGCGGCGTCCAGCAGCAGGAGCACCCGGTCGCCGTCGATCTTGAACAGTCCCTGTGCCACGGCCGCCCGGCGGCGCTCGCCCTCCTCCGTCTCAAATTGCAGCTCGCCGGCGGTAACGGCGCCCACTGCGTTGCAGTGACCGGCCAGCACGCCGTATTCGCCATCGGTGGTGGGGATCACCACCGACACGCACTTGCCCCGGAAGAAGGGCACGCTGGCGGCCAGCACATCCAGCTGAAACGCGGCGGCCATCACATGCCGCCTTTCTTCAGCTGCTCGGCCTTGCGCTTCACGTCGTCAATGGTGCCGGCGTTGAAGAAGGCCGCCTCGGGATAGTCGTCCATGGCGCCGGACAGGATCTCCCGGAAGCCGCGCAGCGTCTCGTGCAGGGGCACGAACACACCGGGCGCGCCGCTGAACTTCTCCGCCACATAGAAGGGCTGGGACAGGAAGCGCTGGATGCGGCGGGCGCGGGCGACGGTCTTTTTGTCCTCGTCGCTAAGCTCCTCCATACCCAAGATGGCGATGATGTCCTGCAGCTCCCGGTACTTTTGCAGGGTGGACTGGACGGCGCGGGCGATGTTGTAGTGCTCCTCGCCCACAATGTCCGGCTCCAGAATGCGGGAGGTGGACTCCAGCGGATCCACGGCGGGATAGATGCCCTGCTCCGCGATCTTACGGCTGAGCACCGTGGTGGCGTCCAGATGGGAGAACGTGGTAGCCGGGGCGGGGTCGGTCAGGTCGTCGGCGGGCACATACACCGCCTGCACGGAGGTGACAGAGCCGTTCTTGGTGGAGGTGATGCGCTCCTGCAAAGCGCCCATCTCACCGGCCAGCGTGGGCTGATAACCCACGGCGGAGGGCATACGTCCCAGCAGGGTGGACACCTCGCTGCCCGCCTGCACGAAACGGAAGATGTTGTCGATGAACAACAGCACGTCCTTGTGCTCCTCGTCGCGGAAATACTCCGCCATGGTCAGGCCGCTGAGCGCCACGCGCATACGGACGCCGGGGGACTCGTTCATCTGGCCGAACACCAGGGCGGTCTTGTCGGACACGCCGGACTCGCGCATCTCGCCCCAGAGGTCGTTGCCCTCGCGGCTGCGCTCGCCCACGCCGGTGAAGATGGAATAGCCGCCGTGCTCCATGGCCACGTTGTGGATCAGCTCCTGAATGAGCACGGTCTTGCCCACGCCGGCGCCGCCGAACAGACCGATCTTGCCGCCCTTGGGGTACGGCTCGATCAGGTCGATGACCTTGATACCCGTCTCCAGAATGTCGGCGGCGGGCATCTGCTCGGCGAAGGTGGGAGCGGCGCGGTGGATCTCCCACCGGGGCACGCTCTCGTCCACCGGCGGCTCGCCGTCGATGGGGTCGCCCAGCACGTTGAACATGCGCCCCAGCGTCTTTTCGCCCACGGGCACCACGATGCCGTGGCCGGTGGCGGTGACGGTCAGGCCGCGTCCCAGACCGTCGCTGCCGGCCATCATGACGCAGCGGACGGTCTTGTTCTCCAGATGCTGCTCCACCTCCATGGTGTAGCGCTGGCCGTTGGCTTCCACGGTCAGTGCCTCGTTGATGGCGGGCAGGCTCCCTTCAGGGAATTGTACGTCGATCACGGGGCCGGAAATACCCGTGATAATACCTTGTTTCATTGAGGTCAGCCCTCCTTTTCTTTCTTGCTGCGCTGGGCGCGCTCACCGGCGGAGACCTCGGTGATCTCCTGGGTGATGGCGGCCTGGCGCGCCCGGTTGAACTGGACGGACAGATCCTTCAGCAGCTCCTCCGCGTTCTGATCCGCCGCGTTCATGGCGGTCATGCGGGCGCTCTGCTCGCTGCAGAAGCTGTCCACCAGCGCGCTGTAAATGTATCCGGTCAGGCAGCTGCGGGCGGCGTTGTCCAGCACCGCCTTGGCACTGGGCACGAACTCATACACCGCGTCGCCGGCGGTCGCCGCCGTTGCCGCGTGGAAGCGCTCCCGGTGCAGGGGCATGACCTGCGCCTGATGCACCGTGGCCTCCAGACCGTTCTTCATGTCGGTATAGATGATCCAGACGGAGTTGATCTCGCCCGCGTCAAAGCGATCCAGCAGCAGCTCAGCAATATGCCGTGCCCTGTCCAGCGTGGGGTTCTGCGCCGTGTAGAGAAAGCTCTTTTCCACGGGCACGCCCCGCTGGGCGAACCAGCGGCGGCCGTATTCGCCCACCACATACAGCGCCGTGCCCGGATGCTCCGCCATGAGCTGCTGCCCCTGGCGGATGACATTCTGGTTATAGGCGCCGGCCAGTCCCTTGTCCGCCGTGATCAGCAGACACGCCGGCACGCCGGGCAGGGGCTTTGTGTTGGGGTCTGCCGGGATCAGATAGCGGCTCTCGATGGTGCTGTCGGCGTTGAATACGCGGCCGATCTCCGTTTGCAGCGCCTGAAAGTAGGGGCGGGTGTTATCCAGCTCCTGCTTGGCCTTGCGCAGCTTGGCCTGCGAGATCAGATACATGGCATGGGTGATCTTCTGGGTCTGCCGCACGCTTCCGATGCGCCGGCGGATCTCACTGGTGCTCGCCATGCGCTCACCGCCCGCCTGTGCGCTTGAATTTCTCCAGCGCCGTCTTTGCAAAGTCGTTGATCTGCCCGTGCAGCTCGTCGGTCAGCGCCGCGCCCTGCTCCAGCTGAAGCATCAGCGTCTGGCGGCTGACGGCGAACTCGCCCAGCAGGAAGTCCCGCAGCTGGCACACCTGCGCCACCGGCACCTGCTGATAGATGTGTGCCATAGCCGTCACCAGCGTGACGATCTGCTGCGCCTGGCTCAGCGGTGCGCTGCGCCCCTGACGCAGAATGTACATCAGGCTCTGGCCGTAGGCCAGCTGGCTCTTCGTCTCCTCGTCCAGATCGCTGGAGAACTGGGTGAACACCTCCATTTCGCGGTACTGCGCCAGATCGAGGCGCAGGGTGCCCACGGCCTTCTTCATGGCCTTGGTCTGCGCCGCGCCGCCCACACGGGACACGGACAGACCCACGTTCACCGCCGGGCGGTGTCCGGAGAAGAACAGGCTGCTCTCCAGGAAGATCTGGCCGTCGGTGATGGAGATGATGTTGGTGGGGATGTAGGCCGACACGTCGCCCGCCTGTGTCTCCACGATAGGCAGAGCGGTCATGCTGCCGCCGCCGCGCTCGTCGCTGAGGCGCGCGGCGCGCTCCAGCAGGCGGGAGTGCAGATAGAACACGTCGCCGGGGTAGGCCTCGCGGCCGGGAGAACGTCCCAGCAGCAGGCTCAGGGCGCGGTAGGCGATGGCGTGCTTGGACAGGTCGTCGTAGACGATCAGCACATCCTTGCCCTTGTTCATGAAGTACTCGCCGATGGCGGCGCCGGCATAGGGCGCGATGTACTGCATGGAGGCGGACTCGCCGGCGCCGGCGCAGACGATGATAGAGTAGCTCATGGCATCGTGGCGGCGCAGCAGCTCGGCGATCTGCGCCACGGAGCTGGCCTTCTGGCCGATAGCCACGTAGATGCAGATCATGTCCTTGCCCTTCTGGTTCAGGATGGTGTCGATGGCGATGGCGGTCTTACCGGTCTGGCGGTCGCCGATGATCAGCTCACGCTGACCGCGTCCGATGGGAAACATGGAATCGATGGACAGGATGCCGGTCTGCATGGGGGTGTTGACCGGCTGGCGGTCGATGATGCCGGGGGCGGGGCTTTCGATCATGCGGTACTCGTCCGCCCGGATGTCGCCCGCGTCGTCGATGGGTGCGCCCAGCGCGTCCACCACGCGGCCGATCATAGCGTCGGACACGCCGATACCGGCGGTCTTACCGGTGCGGTACACCGCCGTGCCCTCGCTGACCTCCTCCACGCGGCCAAACAGGATGCATCCGATGCGGCCGGGGCGCAGCTCCTGCACCATGCCGCGGATACCGCCCTCGAACAGCAGGATCTCGCCGTAGGTGGCGTTTTCCAGCCCGCCCACATAGGCGATGCCGTCCGCCACGGTGAGCACACTGCCCACCTCGCGGGCGCATACCTCCGGCACCCAGCTACGCACGGCGTCCCGGATCAGCGGGATCACGGAACCGGCGCCGGGCTTCAGCTCCACCAGCTTTTCCTTCAGCTGGCTCAGACGACCCTCCGCCGTCCAGTCGATGATCTCGGTGCCCAGCTCGATGCGGAAGCCGCCCACGACGGTGCGGTCCTCCTGCCATACCAGATCAACGGCCTTGCCGTATTTCTTCGACAGCACGTCCTCCAGCTTGGCCTTCTGTGCGCTGTCCGGCGCTGCGGCGCTGAACAGTCTTGCCGTCAGGCGAGCGTCAGTCGTGTTCATGGTGTTCCTCCTCCGCAGCCGTCACAAAGGAGTCGTAAGCCTTGGCAGTCTGGGCTGCCAGGATCTTCTCCATGGCGTCCTCGGCAATGGCCACCGCCTCGCGGTTGGCCTCCGCCACGATCTTCTGGCGCTCGCTCTCCGCGGCGGCCTTGGCGTCGGACAGGATCTTGTCCGCCTGTACCCGCGCGGCGTCACGCTGCTGCTGGGCAAAGCTCTCCGCTTCCTTGGCGGCGGCGGCGCGCTTTTCCTCCAGCGCGGCGTCAAACTCCGCCTCGCGCTGGCGCATGGCGGCCTCCAGATCGGCGGTGGACTTCTCCCGCTCCTGCGCGGCGCTCTCCATGTCGGCATAGTGCTTCTCGCGCTTGGCCATGAAGCTTTTCACCGGCTTGAACAGCAGCAGATACAGCCCGCCCACCAGAATAGAGAAGTTGAAGAAGTGCAGCAGTATCTGCTGCCAATCAATATTCAGAGGGATATTCATAGCGTCTCTCCCCGTTCCTTACAGCACAAAGATGATCAGGATAACCACCAGCAGGGCATAGATGATGGCGGTTTCCAGGAACACCAGACCCAGCATCATGGTGGTACGGATCTTGCCCTCGGCCTCCGGCTGGCGGGCGATGCCCTCAGCGGACTTGGCGATGGCCATACCCATACCGATGGCGCCGCCGGCGGCGGCCACACCGATGGCGATGCCGGAGGCGATGGCCTTGGCGCTTACACCGCTGTCGGCCGTTTCCTCGGTCTGGGCGGCGGTGCCGTCGGCAGGCGCGGTATCGGCGAATGCGGTCACGGTGAGCAGGGCGGTCAGTGCCAGTACCAGGCACAGCAGCAGGGCAAGGGCCTTCTTGTTGAACAGCTTTTTCATGATTTCTCTTTCCTCCGTCAGTTATTTACAGCTTCAGCTTTAATTTTTTTGTTTTTCTTGGGCTTGGGTGCGTGCTTTTCCGTAGTCTCTCCGTAGAACATGGAGGTCAGGGTGGTCAGCACGTAGGCCTGGATCAGCGCGTGGAGCAGCGTGAACAGCACGCCCACCACCACCGGCACAACGAAGCTCAGGGACACATAGTAGTACACCAGCTCCGTCACCAGCAGGCCGCTGAGCAGCGCGCCGAACATACGGAAGCTCATGGAGATGGGCAGGGAAAAATCCTTCAGTGCCTTGCCCGCACCCTTTGCACCGTTGGCGATGATGCCGCCCACCAGAATGACGCCGTAGGACAGGCAGCCCAGTGAGATGGCCGCATTCACGTCCGACAGCGGTGCCGGCAGCGCGATGGTGTGCCCGTTGGTGGTGATGGCCTGGAAGCCGAACAGCTCAAACAGGGTGCCGATGAAGATGTACACGCCTGCGCCGAAAATGTAGGCGCCCAGAAACCTGTTGCGGTGGGGGCTGTTGCCCTTGGCCATGCCGTCGAACATGCCCACCGCCGTCTCCAGCACCATCTGGAGCTTGCCGGGCACCATCCTGAACCGGGGGATGGCAAAGATCCGCAGCAGCAGTGCTGCCAGCAGGATCGCTCCCACCACCACCAGCGACGATATGTACGCCGGATTTACGTCCTTCAGCCCAAACAGGCTGATGCGGTTCGTCCCGTGGAGCACCGCGTCACGCATGGCCTCCTGCACCGACTCCGACTTGCCGTGTCCGGGGACAAGCAGAGAGCCGGCCAGGAACGCCGCGGTGATCAGCAGCCACACCACGATGAACCTGATTTTCCTCTTTTTTTCCATTCGTCTTTCACCTTTTACATCCGGTAAAATTTTTGTGCCGTGTCGTTTCATGTACGGCAGAAGCGGCACGGCGCTTCCATCGAATGTCCTGATTTTGGCAAAATCTTAACATCCGATATCGGCATCTTGACACTTCCTTTTTATTATATTAGAAATTCCACTACAGCACAAGTATTTTTTCGTCGTAAGCGTCACAACATTCCATAAAATCCGACAAAAGTTTTATCAGTTTGCGTATTCTGACAAAAGAGGCAGCGCCCCGCTATGCAGGACGCTGCCTCTTTACTCATTTTCCGTTTCGCTTTTGGGCGAAGGCGGCCTTTTTCCGGGGCGACATCTTGCCCTTCTGCACCGGCTGCTTCGCCGTGGGCGTGCCCCGGCGTCCCCGGTTGCCGGACGTCTCCTTTTTCCGGCGGGGCTGGCGCTCCGGCTTCTCCGGTTTTTCAGGCTTTGCCGAAGGCTGGCCGTAAGGCTCGCCCTTACGGGGACGGATCAGGCACTTCTTCTCATAGCCGATGAGATCGGTGCGGCCCGTCTCCTCCAGCGCCTCCACCACCAGCGCCCGCTTCTCCGGCCGCGACCACTGCAAAAGTGCCCGCTGCATGGCCTTGTCCTTGGGGTCGCGGGCCACGTAGACCTCCGACATGTCCCGCGGGTCGATACCCGTGTAGTACATGCAGGTGGACAGCGTGCCGGGCGTGGGATAAAAGTCCTGCACCTGCTCCGGCGTTCTGCCGTTTTTGTGCAGAAGCTCCGCCAGCTCTACCGCATCGCTGAGGGTGCAGCCGGGGTGGCTGGACATAAGGTACGGCACCAGATACTGCTCCGTGCCCCGCTCCTCGTTGAGCTTCTGATACTGCCGCCAGAACTTCAGGAACACGTCGAAATGGGGCTTGCCCATATAGTCCAGCACCGAGCTGACGCAGTGCTCCGGCGCCACCTTCAGCTGGCCGGAGATGTGGTACTGCACCAACTCCCTGAAGAACGACCTGTCCTTGTCCTGCAACATGTAGTCGTACCGGATACCGCTGCGGACGAACACCTTCTTGATGCCCGGTATCTCCCGCATGCGCCGCAGCAGCTCCGTGTATTCCGAGTGATCCGCGTCCAGATTGGGACACGGCTCCGGCGCAAGACAGCTGCGGTTCTTGCACATGCCGCAGCGCTTCTGCTTCTGGCAGCTGGTGTGGCGGAAGTTGGCGCTGGGGCCGCCCACATCGTGGATGTAGCCCTTGAACCCCGGCTCGTGGGTCAGCAGCTCCGCCTCCTCCAGCACCGATTCGATGGAGCGGCTGGTGACCATCCGCCCCTGGTGGAAGGCCAGCGCACAGAAGTTGCACCCGCCGAAGCAGCCCCGGTTATGGGTGATGGAGAACTGTACCTCCTCGATGGCGGGAATGCCCTCCTTATACATGGGGTGAACGGCGCGGGTATAGGGCAGGGCGTACAGCGCGTCCAGCTCCTCCCGCCGCAGGGGACGCGCCGGGGGATTCACCACCAGATACCGCCCCTCGCAGGGCTGCACCACGGCGCAGCCCCGGATGGGGTCGTGCTCGTCGTATTCCACCTTCGTAGCGCGGGCATAGGCCGTCTTGTCGGCGCACACCGCCTCGTAGGAGGGGCAGTCCGCCCGGTGGAATTTCAGCTCGCCCACCGCGTCGGCGATATAGGCCGTGCCGGGCACGTCGGTGATATCCGCCGGCGGCGTTTTCCGCGCCAGACGCCGGGCGATCTCCACCGTGGCGCTCTCGCCCATGCCGTACACCAGCAGGTCGGCGGGTGCGTCGAACAGGATGCTGCGGCGCACCCTGTCGTCCCAGTAGTCGTAGTGGGCGAAGCGGCGCAGGGACGCTTCCAGCCCACCGATGACGATGGGCGTGTCCGGGAAGGCCTCCCGCGCACGGTTGGCGTACACGATGGTGGGGCGGTCGGGGCGCTTGCCCATCTGCCCGCCCTCGCTGTACAGGTCACGGGTGCGGCGGCGCTTGGCCACCGTGTAGTGCGCCACCATGGAGTCCAGATTCCCGCCGCCGATGAGCACGCCGTACCGGGGCTTGCCCATGGCGCGGAAATCCTCCGCCGAGTGCCAGTCCGGTTGGGGCAGGATGGCCACCCGGTAGCCCTTGCTCTCCAGCAGCCGCGCGATCAGCGTGGTGCCGAAGCTGGGGTGGTCGATATAGCCGTCCGCCGTCACCACCAGAAAATCGTAGTAGTACCAGCCCCGGTCGATCATGTCCTCCCGGCTGACGGGGAGAAATTCAATTCCTTTTTCCATATCTCACACTTTTCGCTTTCTCTCGCTCTGTACTTTCTCCGCGGCGGCACAGGCGTACTTTGTGTACGTCAGGCCGGCACAGCGAAGTATCGGCGGAAAATATCCCTCCGCCTATGGCCGGTACGCCGCCGGCACCGGCGGCAGTATGCGTCTTACGTCCTTTTCCATATCATCTCCGGCGGTGGGGAGGAAGCCCAGCCGCGCGAAGAAGGAGCGCAGCGCCTTATCCGGGCAGCTGATCCGCAGGGCGGGGCGGCCTTTTTTCAGACAGACGTCGATGACCTGTCCCATGGGCGGGATGCCCAGCCCCTTGCCGCGCCACTCCGGGGCAAGGGCGTACTGCGTCAGCCGCAGGGCGTCGCCCTCGTCTGCCAGAGCGAATGCGCCGATCAGCGCATCGCCGTACCACACGCCGGTGGCCTGGCTGCCCGCCGGAATGTGCCATTCCGCCCGCCTGTCCTCCGGCAGCGGCGCGTAGCCCTCGCCGGATTCCACCATATTCTTGTCCTTCCACCAGCTCTGCTTGGCGAAGGTGGACAGCCCGCGCTCCACCAGATGGCTGTTGTCGTCCCGGTATACCACCCGGAACGACGCGCCGTCCCATTCCAGCAGCGATACCGCCGTGTTGTCCCCGTGGGACGTCTGCCCCACCTGCGCCAGCGTCTGTCCCTGCAGGACGCCCAGCACCGTCCGCAGCGCCATACCGTGGGAAAATACCGCCACGGCGCCGCCCTCGTGCCTCCGCGCCACCCGCTCCAGCGCCGGGATGAACCGATCCACCACCTGCTGCGCCGTCTCCGCACCCGGCACGCGCCACAGGTCGGCGCGGCGGTTGAAGTTGTACATCTCCTCCGGGTACTTCACGTTCAGCTCGTGCCAGGTGTGATCCTCCCACGGTCCCATGCAGATCTCCCGGAAGGCCGGCTCCAGCTGCAAAGGCAGCGATTTGGGCAGCCAGATCGCCCTGGCGGTGATCTGCGTCCGGTACAGGTCGCTGCTGTACACCGCGTCGATGTCCACATCCCGGAACCGCTCCCGCAGCGCGTCGATCTGCTGATAGCCCCGGTAGTTGGTGATAAGCCCGTTGCAGTGCCCGTGGGCGATGCGGTACAGGTTGCCCTCCGCCTCTGCGTGGCGGATCAGATACAGCTTCGTCATACCACCGTCACCCATTGCTTCAGCTCCTTCACCGCCCGCTCTATGGCGGCGGCGGGGTCGGACTCGTATTGCAGGCAGCTGTCCGTCAGCAGCGCGCCGTGTCCCATGTCGTCAAAGGCCGGCAGCGCGTTTTCACCGTCGCAGTCCGGCAGCAGCAGGAAGGCATTGGGGCAGACCCGCCGCACATCCCGCACGTCAAGGCTGTACCCCGTGGACACCGAAAGCGCCGCGCCCCGCCGCGCCATCTGCTCCGCCACGGACAGCCACAGCGCCCGGTCGCCCGCCACCAGCGTCTGCACCTGCCCGCCGGTGCGCACCGCCGCGATAGGCAGCATGCCGCCCGCTTCCAGGCAGGCGCTGCCGCCGTAGGGCGACACGGTGACGGCGTCCGCGCCGTATGCCACCCAGCAGCCGGGCGCCGCCGCCTCCATGTCCAGTATCACGTACAGCCCCTTGGCGTGCGCCGCGGAGATCAGATTGGCCAGCACGTCCGCGCCCATCATACCCCGGCTCAGGTATGCGCCGCCCTGTATGACCACGGCGGGCAGCCTGCCCTCCGCCGCGTCCAGCAGCGTGGTGCCGTGGTAGCGCAGGGCTTCCGCCTGCGCCATAGGCGTGTCGCCGAACATGTCGGTGAAATTTTTCAATATCTTCTCGCTGAGCCGCGCCGGATCGGGCGCCAGCGTCAGCGCCAGCGGCGTTTTCCTCTCGCGGATACGCCGCTGCAATTCCATGTCAAGCATAGCCGTCTCCTTCTGTCAGGCGCGCCGCTCATCCGGCGGACAAGCGAAGCGCCATATTTATTCGATTGTATATTATAAGCGCTCGCGCGGCATTTGGCAAGAAACACCGCCGGTATTTTCGCATTTTTCCCCATCCGGCGGGCAAACTATCTCCAAGCCGGAAAAGGAGTGACAGATCATGAAAATAGGCACATTTATGCGCGGCATGGTCGTCGGTGTGGCCACCGGCGTCCTGCTGGACACAGCCCTCCGCCCCTCGCCCAAGTTCAGGAAAACGCAGGCCGGCAAAGCCATGCACCGCCTGTCCTGCGCTCTGGACGAGGCCGTGGACGAGGTCTGCTCCAGGCTGCAATAGCACACGGTATCGCACGGGCGGGCAAAGGTTATGTAAACCTCTGCCCGCCCGCCAAATTTTCTGCCTCCCGCGAAAAATTCCATCTTGACAAAATGCGCATTTTTGGTATAATAGTCCATGCTGTTTGTCAGCAAATTGAATATGCAGTGGTATCGAAGAGGTCATAACGAGCACGACTGGAAATCGTGTTGTCGTCAAAAGCGGCACGAGGGTTCGAATCCCTCCCACTGCGCCAGAAACAAAGCCACCCCTAAGGGGTGGCTTTGTTTCTGGTGCAGCAATCTCTTTGCTTGCCGTTAATGCGCGTCTACCAATAGTCCGCAGAAAGCA
>OJNS01001614.1_pt1 | contig 11136 bp, 8 predicted proteins | sample 1597911 | NCBI WGS metagenome assembly OJNS01 (sample SAMN01915214, study PRJEB22387) | human gut metagenome | isolation source: stool | host: Homo sapiens | place: USA
GCGGTTCGCTTTCTTGCGGGCCTCTACCATCTCATCCACTTTCTTGGTCACGGCACAGATATGCCCGGCTATCTTACGAACCAAGCGACGGGGCTCTTCCGACATATCGCGGAATTCCGGGTCATCGCCGAATGTCTCTTTCAACTTCGCTATATTATCCAGCAATACGCTCTGGTAGCGAACGGCTACCGGGATGATATGGTTCAAGGATAAATCCCCTAATACCCGAGCCTCGATCTGTACCTTTTTGATATAGACTTCCCATTTTACCTCATTACGCGCTTCCAATTCTTTCTGGGTAAGTACGCCGGTAGACGTGAACATCTCGATCGACTCCGGTTTAAGATAAGCGTCATATTGCAAGGGAACACTATTTTGGCAATCCAGACCTCGCTTGGCGGCTTCCTCTTTCCATTCGTCCGAATAACCGTTTCCATCGAAGCGGATCGGCTTAGATTCCTTGATATAGGCTTTCAGCACCTTGAAGATCGCTACTTCCTTGCTTTTTCCTTCCGCTTGCAAAGCCTCTACGTCCTTCTTGAATTGTTGCAATTGATAGGCTACGGCGGAGTTCAACGCTAACATGGCTGATCCGCAGTTCACGGAAGAACCCGGGGCACGGAACTCAAAACGGTTTCCGGTGAAAGCGAAAGGAGAGGTACGGTTACGATCCGTATTGTCCAACAGCAGTTCGGGGATCTGCCCGAAGCCAAGATGCAAACCCTTTTTATCGTCTACCTCGATAGCGTCCTCGATAGAGCTATTCTCAAACTTATCCAAGATCTCGCTGATTTGCGTTCCGAGGAAAGTGGAGATGATAGCGGGAGGTGCCTCGTTCGCACCTAGGCGGTGTGCGTTCGTGGCGGAAGCGATACTCGCTTTTAATAAAGCGTTGTATTTATAAACGGCCATGATAGTGTTCACCACGAAGGTGATGAAGCGTAGGTTGTCCTCACGGTCTTTACCCGGAGAGAATAAGTTTACCCCCTTGTCTGTTCCCATAGACCAGTTACAGTGTTTACCGGAACCGTTTACCCCGTTAAATGGCTTCTCGTGCAATAATACACGGAAATTATGACGGCGGGAGACACGTTTCATGACCGACATCAATAATTGGTTATGGTCGTTGGCTAGGTTACATTCCTCGTAAATAGGAGCTAGCTCGAACTGGTTGGGGGCTACCTCGTTATGGCGGGTCTTTACCGGGATACCTAGTTTATAGCATTCGGTTTCCAAGTCTTTCATGAATTCTTGTACACGAGAGGGGATAGCGCCAAAATAATGGTCGTCTAATTGTTGGTTCTTTGCGCTCTCATGTCCGAGCAAGGTACGCTCGGTGAGTGAGAGGTCCGGACGGGCGGAATACAAGTCCTCGTCAACAAGGAAATATTCCTGTTCCCAACCTAGGTAAGTAATTATCTTATTGACATCCTCATCGAAATATCTATATACGTCCTTGGCGGCTTCTCCCAATACTTCGATAGAGCGGATCAGCGGGGTCTTATAATCCAGTGCTTCACCGGTATAAGCGATAAATACGGTTGGGATACAAAGTGTGTCATCTACGATAAAAGCGGGAGAGGAGGGGTCCCAAGCGGAGTAGCCGCGGGCCTCGAAGGTATTACGAAGTCCACCGTTCGGGAAACTGGAAGCGTCCGGTTCTTGCTGGACAAGCAATTTGCCGCTGAACTCCTCGATCATGCCACCGTTACCATCGTGTTCCACGAAAGCGTCGTGCTTCTCGGCGGTGCCATCGGTAAGCGGTTGAAACCAGTGGGGGTAATGAGTGACTCCTTTTTCCAGTGCCCACATACGCATGCCGGCTGCCACATGATTGGCGATTTCCCGGTCGATAGGTGTGCCATTGTCAATGGCGTGGGTCAAGGCTTTGTACGTTTCCTTGGAGAGATATTTCTGCATTGCCTTCCGGTTGAAGACATTCTCGCCATAGTACTCAGATACTTTGTGTTCGGGAGTAACGGCTTCCACGGCCTTTCGGTTGGATGCCTTCTCCACAGCATTAAAGCGTGAGATTGACATTGTTGAATTGTTTTATGTTTTTACGACGCAAAAATACAAAACAGTTGACAATTGACAGTTGGCAATTGACAATTATTTAGTTTTCTCTATTAAATTGTCGATTTACTTCTCTAACTGTCAAATGCCAACTACTAACGGTCAACTATTAAAACAAACTCCAAGCCACCGTCAATCCCGCCATCACGATCGCTACCATGCTCATCAACTTGATAAGGATATTCAAACTCGGGCCGGAAGTGTCTTTGAACGGATCGCCAACCGTATCGCCGACAACGGTTGCCTTATGCGCCTCGCTACCCTTGCCGCCGTGGTTTCCTTCCTCGATGAATTTCTTTGCGTTATCCCATGCTCCTCCGGCGTTCGCCATGAATACGGCTAATACGAAGCCCGTGCTTAATCCACCGATCAATAGTCCGACAACGCCTGTCACACCAAATATGAGTCCCGTTAAGATGGGGGCGATAATAGCTAAAACGGAGGGAAGTACCATTTCGTGTTGCGCTCCCTTCGTCGAGATCTCAACGCAACGGGCATAATCCGGTTCGGCTTCTCCGCTCAGGATGCCCTTGATTTCACGGAACTGCCGCCGCACTTCCTCTACCATGTGGGCCGCTGCACGCCCTACGGCGTTCATGGTCAACCCGCAGAACAGGAAAGCCATCATGCTGCCGATGAACATGCCCGAGAGGACCTTCGGGTTCATCAGCGTCACGTCATAGTAGGTCATGAAGTCGGTGAACGAGGCGTCATGTATGGCCAACGTGTCGCCGTTCGGCATGATCAGTACAGTTTCGCCCAAGCGTGTCAGCCCGATGCGGATTTCTTCAATATAAGAAGCCAAAAGTGCCAGACCGGTCAGGGCTGCCGAGCCGATGGCAAAGCCTTTGCCGGTAGCTGCCGTGGTGTTACCCAACGAATCCAAGGCATCCGTGCGTTTACGCACAGCCTCGCCCAGTCCGCTCATTTCAGCGTTTCCACCTGCATTGTCGGCTATGGGGCCGTAGGCATCCGTGGCCAAGGTGATGCCCAAGGTGGAGAGCATGCCCACGGCGGCGATACCGATGCCGTAAAGTCCCATGCTCACGTTGGCAAAGTCGAATCCTGAGGCCAGCCAATAGGAAAGGATGATACCGATGACGACGGCTATCACTGGGATGGTGGTGGACACCATACCCAGTCCGATACCGGAGATGATGACCGTGGCCGGACCCGTTTTTCCGCTCTCAGCCAATAGTTGGGTGGGGCGGTAGGATTGTGACGTGTAATATTCCGTGGAGCGTCCGATGACGATACCTACCAGAAGCCCGATGACCACGGCGAACGAAATGTTCAGCCAGTTGTCTATCTGCAACGCCCAAAGGATAAGGAAAGTCGCCACGACAATCAGGGCGGAACTCAGATTCGTGCCTACGGACAGGGAGTTGAGCAGCTCTTTCATACCGGCGTCTTCCTTGGTGCGTACGGAGAAGATACCCAGAATAGAGAGTAGAATACCCACTGCGGCTATCAGCATCGGGGCGATGACGGCTTTGAACTGCATGTCCACATCGCTTCCGGCCATGAATGCCGCGGCACCCAATGCAGAGGTGGCCAGGATGGAACCGCAATAAGACTCGTACAGGTCGGCTCCCATACCGGCCACGTCGCCTACGTTGTCGCCCACGTTGTCGGCTATCGTAGCCGGATTACGCGGGTCGTCCTCCGGGATGCCGGCTTCCACTTTGCCTACCAAGTCCGCGCCCACGTCGGCCGCTTTCGTATAGATGCCGCCTCCCACGCGGGCAAACAGGGCCTGCGTGCTGGCACCCATACCGAAGGTCAGCATGGTGGTGGTAATCATGCAGAGTTTGGCTGTCGGGGCGTAGATGTCGGCCGGGATAAAGGCATCCAGAAGGAGATACCAGAAAGAGATGTCGAACAGGCCGAGGCCGACAACGACCAGCCCCATGACCGCACCGCTGCGGAAAGCTACTCGCAGTCCTTTGTTCAGGGAGTTACGGGCAGCGTTGGCTGTACGTGCCGATGCGTAGGTAGCCGTTTTCATGCCCAAAAAACCGGAAAGTCCGGAGAAGAATCCGCCGGTGAGGAATGCTATCGGTACCCATGAGTTTTGCAGGTTGAAGCCGTAGGCCATAACCGAAAACAGCACGACGAGTGCCAGAAAAACCAGTCCCACGATTTTGTACTGTTGTTTCAGGTACGACATGGCACCTTGGCGCACATGCGAGGCGATTTTCTGCATGACCGGTGTGCCTTCACTTTCTTTCATCATCTGGCGGTAGAAGTACCAAGCCAGCAGCAATGCCAATAAGGACGATACGGGAATCATCCAAAATAGAAGATGCTCCATAGTAAAATGTGTTTTTGAGTTAACGATATGTTATTATCGGGTACTAAGGTAATGAAAAAAAGGATAATGCGCGAAGAAATCCGAATGAAAAATATCGGTATTGTTACTTCGTTATGGTATATTTGTACTTTGGTTAATAAATAGGGTTGAATAGGTTTAAGAAAAAGATAAGTTTATAAAAAGAAAGGACATGAATGATTTCTTATTAATGAAAGACTCTTCAGAGGGTGATAAAGGAAAGGAAGCCATGTTGGACTTCGTGTTGTCGTGGACCTTGCGCGTAGCGTCTGATGCTTATCCAGATAAAGAAGTAAAACAAACATTGCATAAGGCTTGCCGAAGAATTCTTTTTAAGTTGATATTCGGTTTAAAGAGATATGAGGAAATAGAAAGGAAGCAATGTCAAGTTTGTTCTGTGCAAGTGTGGAAACAATGGAATAATATCGACTTGCACGCCAATGTGACATTGAGAATTGACGGAGGTGAGCCGGAATATCATGTCATTGTGGTTGAAAATAAGATTTATACTCCATTGCGTGATAACCAGCTCGGGCGGTATAAAGAGATAATCCTTAATACCTACAAAGGAGGTGCCTACGAAAAGCATATCCATTTCAGGGTAATTACGGGCTTTAATGAAGAGTGTCGGAAAGACGAGTTTGATAAGATAAAGAAAGAATGTGAGGCCAACGGCTGGGATTGTATTCCTATTCTTGATCTTCAACCCAATAATATTCTGGAAGAGGAGAAGCCTGACAGTGATATATTTGATGAGTTTTGGTTAAAGGAGTGGTGATATAGGTGAATGAAATGATTGTAGAAATGTAATAGTAAAAACGGAAACAGAATATGTCTCAGTTAAGATGTAACGGCAAGGTTCCCACCATTGTTTTTGGAAAGGTGGCTCGTGATATTGTTGCGTGTAAAGAGGTCGTGGATTGGCTTCAATGTCCGGTTTCCGGATTTGAGGATTTCATAGTGATTATTACGGACAGTACTGTCGAATACGAAGAACGTATAGATGCCTTTTTGCAAAGTGTGGTTAATGGCAGGCTTCATTACATGGTATTGGATATGAATGACTCGCTCGACCGTCAACGCTTTCGTAACAAATGGATGTCTTATAATATAATAGGAGGGAACAAAGTTGAGACTGTGATTCAGCTTCTTCATAATATTTATGCCCATATTCTCAAAACAGGCATGATAAGTTATGATTTCACAGATTTACAATATATACTGAAACAAGGTTGTTGGGTTCAATCTGTTTGTTTTAAAGGAGAACTTTCTGATTGGGTGAAATCTTTCCAGATACAAGCCAATGCTTCGTATTCTTTTGGCCTCACATTAAATCTTGATGATGGCGAGAGGGTAAAGGATAATCTGGATGTTTTGCATGAGTGGTTTTGCCGGTTGGGCAATAATCCCGAGGTCAAGATTTCACTTCAGCCTGATGAAGATGAAGAAATGGAGACCATTGTGATTTGGACTTATGATGATGAATATTAGTTTTTTGTGAGTTTTTCTTTGGCCAACTTAAAAAAGGTAAGGGCTGCCTCCCATTATATGCAGGAGACAGCCCTTACTATTATAAGGTGAAGGATTTACTTCTTCAACTTGGCTAAACTTTCTTTCAAGGCTGCGATTTTGCTTTCGGCATCGGCCTGTTTCTTGCGTTCCATATCCACCACGGCAGCGGGGGCGTTGGCTACGAAACGCTCGTTGGAAAGCTTTTTCAGGACACTGGCAAGGAAGCCTTCCAAGTGTTTCAGTTCGGCTTCTTGTTTGGCGATTTCCGCTTCCACGTCTATCAGGTTGCCGAGCGGCACGGCATATTCCGTCGTGCCCACCATGAACGAAGCCGTGCCTTCGCCTTTCTGTGCCACGGTGTTGATGGCACTCAGGTTGGCCATCTTCTTGATGACACATTCAAAGTCGGCCTCCGGATTCCCACCTACGACTTCCAATGTCAACGCCTCTTTCGGGGCGATGTTCTTTTGGTTGCGTACGGTACGCACACCGGCCACGATACTCTTCACGTTCTCGATGTGGACGATGTAGATACCGTCCAAGGCGATGGAGTCGGCATCTTCCTTTGTGGGTTCATCCATCCGGAGCGGAGAAACCATGATGCTCTCGCCCGGTTGTCGGTCGTAGATGTGTTGCCAAAGTTCTTCGGTGATGAAGGGCATGAACGGATGCAGGAGCTTCAGCAGCGTATCGAAGAACGACAAGGTTTGCTCGTACGTCTTGTTGTCTATAGGTTGTCCGTAGGCCGGCTTGACCATTTCGAGGTACCAACTGGAGAACTCGTCCCAGAATAGTTTGTACACGGCCATGAGGGCTTCGCTCAGACGGTATTTCTTGAACAAGTCTGCCACTTCCCTTGCCGTGGTTCTCAACATGGCATCGAACCAGCGTGTGGCGATGGCTGCCGTTTCCGGTTGCGCGATGTCGGCCGTCTGCCAGCCTTTCACGAGACGGAATGCGTTCCATATCTTGTTGTTGAAGTTGCGGCCTTGTTCGCAGAGTGCGTCGTCGAACAGGATGTCGTTACCTGCCGGAGCGGACAGCATCATTCCCATACGCACGCCGTCGGCACCGTAGCGTTCTATCAAATCGAGCGGGTCGGGGCTGTTACCCAACGACTTGCTCATCTTGCGTCCCAGTTTGTCGCGCACGATACCGGTGAAGTACACGTTCTTGAACGGCATCTTCCCTTCGTATTCGTAGCCTGCCATGATCATGCGCGCTACCCAGAAGAAGATGATGTCCGGAGCTGTTACGAGGTCGGACGTGGGGTAGTAGTAACTGAGTTCCTCGTTGCCCGGGTGGTTGATGCCGTCGAACAGGGAAATCGGCCACAACCAACTGGAGAACCAAGTGTCCAATGCGTCCTTGTCCTGACGGAGGTCGGCTGCGGTCAGGTTGGCATCGCCGGTTTTTTCCTTGGCCAGTTCGAGTGCTTTTTCAGCGGTCTCGGCCACCACGAATCCACCTTGCGGCAGGTAGTAAGCCGGGATGCGGTGGCCCCACCACAACTGTCGGCTGATGCACCAGTCCTTGATGTTTTCCATCCAGTGACGGTAAGTATTTTTGTATTTGGCCGGGTAGAACTTGATTTCGTCCTTCATCACCGGTTCCAAAGCGATTTGCGCCAAGTGTTCCATCTTCAGGAACCATTGCATGGAAAGCTTCGGTTCGATGGGTACGTTGGTACGCTCGGAGAAGCCCACCTTGTTGGTATAGTCTTCCACCTTTTCCAGCAATCCGGCTTTTTCCAAGTCGATGCAGATTTGCTTGCGCACGTCGAAACGGTCCATGCCCACGTACATCCCGGCTGCCTCGCTAATCGTGCCGTTGTCGTTGAAGATGTCGATGGAGGGCAGGTTGTACTTCTCGCCCAACATGTAGTCGTTCACGTCGTGTGCCGGTGTCACCTTCAGGCAGCCCGTTCCGAACTCGATGTCCACATAGTCGTCCTCGATGACGGGGATGCAGCGGCCTACCAGAGGCACGATCACCTTTTGTCCTTTCAGCCACGTGTTCTTCGGGTCGTTCGGGTTGATGCACATCGCCGTGTCGCCCATGATGGTTTCCGGGCGCGTGGTGGCCACCACGGCGTAGCGTCCGCTGCCGTCCGGACGGCCCTCTTCACCGGCCACCATATATTTCAGATAGTACAGCTTGCTGTGTTCTTCTTTGTAAATCACTTCCTCGTCCGAGAGGGCTGTCAGGGCTTTCGGATCCCAGTTCACCATGCGCACGCCACGGTAAATCAATCCTTTGTTGTACAGGTCGCAGAACACCTTGATGACGCTTTCGCTCCGCTTCTCGTCCATGGTGAAAGCCGTGCGGTCCCAGTCGCAACTGGCCCCCAGTTTACGCAACTGTTTCAGGATGATACCCCCGTGTTCGTCCGTCCATTCCCAGGCATATTTCAGGAACTCTTCGCGGGTGAGGTCAGTCTTCTTGATGCCCTTTTCCGCCAAACGGTTTACCACCTTGGCTTCGGTGGCGATGGAAGCATGGTCGGTACCCGGCACCCAACAAGCGTTCTTGCCGTCCATACGGGCGCGGCGTACGAGGATGTCCTGAATGGTTTCGTTGAGCACATGCCCCATGTGGAGCACGCCCGTCACGTTGGGGGGCGGGATGACTACCGTATAAGGTTCGCGTCCGTCGGGTTTAGAACTGAAAAGCTTGTGGTCGAGCCAGTATTGGTACCATTTGCCCTCTACGTCGGCCGGATTGTATTTACTTGCTAATTCCATTGTATATAACGTTTTTATGTATTTCTTTTTAGGACTTGCAAAGTTACATAAAAAAGGTTATATATGGCGGAGTTTGGGACAATTAAATTACGGTAAATACCTTTGTGTACTCGGTAAATTCCGTTCGGTAGGTCAAGCATCTCATTGCAGTTCTTTTCCTGTGATGGTACCGTCGTCACCTTCTTTACAAATATACGGCTTGCCGTCTTTGAAATAGCAGATGTCGTAACTTCCACCGTATAGGGTAGTGGACTTTAGCATAAAGAAACTGCCATCGTCAGACTCTTGGATGGCATAGTCCATTTTATTGGACATTTTTCCGTCCTTAAAATATTTACCAACAGTCCACTTAATGGCCTTGTACCGTCTTACCGTTTCATCGGCAAATTTCTGTCCGTGTACTTCCTTGATACCGTTGTACATGTTGAGGTTGTCTTCTTTCTTGAATTTGCTCCGGTCTTGATATTCTGCTCCATAGTAAATATGGCTTGTTTCATTCAAGCAGACAATGTTCTTGGATGCTTGATAACGGGTTTGTCCGGTAGTGTCCTTGAAAATTTCCACTACCGGGAAATAACGGATATTCCGTAATGATTTGATGGAAACGGCATTACTTTTATCCTTTTGTTGCGTTTCATATCTTTGGATTTTGCTTAAAATGGTGTCGCGAGCACCTTCAGTGATAGGGGTGTATAGGCTTCCACCTGGCAGTAGGGCGGCTGCTTGAAGGGCATATACGGGCGATGTCTTAGGAGCGGTGGCTACAGGCTCTTCCAAGTTGATACTTGCATTTACACAAGAAAGTAATGTACCGGAAACAAGCAGTGAAACGAAAAAGAATATTTTATTTTTCATAATTATATTATTTTAACGTTAAAGATAAAAATAGAGTCTTTTGTTTATTTGCTATATACTGCATCATATTCCATCAATTTCCCATAACTTATTTTTTCTTCATAACCCCTATACGGATCCATTATCGTTATGGAGCTTGAGGGGTCATACCAATCCTTATTATAATATTGAGAGCTTACGAATACGATGCAATGTCCAAATTCTCCGTCAGCTTTTAGCAATAAAACGGGAGAGGATATGTATTCGTTTGGATCCATTAGTTGTTTCACAAAAATAGTGCTACTTACATTATTATATCCCTCCGATTCAAAGAAGCGGTTGTCTCCTCCTGCCACTCCGAACTTTGAGAAAGTTTCTTTGGAAGTGCATGTCGAGTTGGAATCCTCATTGAACATCTTCATCGCAGCTTTGTATTCTTCATCAGGAATGTAAGATGAACCATATACATTGTCATCTTTTCCAACCAAGAAACTATGTATATAGTTAAAACAATGCGTACATTGCTCCATACCGTCTACCGCCTCCATGGAAGCATAGACGCACCAAGCCTCACCTTCTTGTTCAACATTGTCCACCTCCTCACTGAAGTCCACCTCTTTGGTTAAGGTGTCTTCTTCCCACTCGAAAGGAAATAAGGGTTGTGTGCCTACCATTAGAATAATAATCAGGCTGAGAATTTTCTGTTTCATAAGCATCCGTTTTTTAATAAATAAAAATATTCTTTTCTCAATATCCTGTTCTTGTAGAGGTAGATACCAACTGCATCTTCTGAACGTTGCAATTATAATGAAATATTTTCGGTAAAACAAGAATATAGATATAAAAATTAGGTAACTATATACGACAATACCCTAAATGAGTTTGTCTGATTTATATTAACTGATTAAACTTAAAAAACGGGATGTTTTTTAGGTTTTTTTAAATTCCTTAATAAATAACCTTGTCATAAGGTAGTGATTAGTTGTCTATGAATTTAACCATTTGTTTCTATTTGTCTTTCAATAGATTGAAATTCTTTTTGAAATTCTAAAACTTTTTCTTTACGTCTATCTTGTAACTCATCAAGTTTTTTAATCGCCATTTTTTCTAAAAAATTCCATTTTAAATACCCGAATAAAAAAGGAAGAATGAGTCCATTTAAAGTAAAAAATACCAATACAGTATATTTAATAAGAATTGGATTAGACGTCATGTTATTTTTTAAATACATGTGAGGGAGTTCGCCCTGAAACTCCAATAGTTGTTTTACTTTATTTAATTCTTTAATTCTATAAGCAGCATATGTATTACTCAGGAGAGCAATATGTAACAATTTAAACAAATTATATTCCAAATCGAATATAATTTTCCTTCTTCCTGTAGGATCTTCTTCGCTTATTTTAAGTGCATCACAAACTGTCACATTATATACTCTTCTATATGAAAAGTCCGCTTCATTTTGAAACAATGACATAAATGTACTTCTCATACTGTCATCATTTGCATTACCAGCACAACAATTACATATATATTCTTTCCTTCCATTCCGCCTTTTCATAATAAGTGGAGTTTTGCATTTAGAACATATTACGCAACGTGACTGTGAAATGATTTCAAAATATATCCGATCCCATTCCT
>OJNS01001616.1_pt1 | contig 11132 bp, 9 predicted proteins | sample 1597911 | NCBI WGS metagenome assembly OJNS01 (sample SAMN01915214, study PRJEB22387) | human gut metagenome | isolation source: stool | host: Homo sapiens | place: USA
GGATAAGTGGTGTGAGAGGACGAAAGTTTTATTACTTTCTCCTACTCGATTATACAAAAAAAGACCAGCAACAACTGGTCCACATTTAGAGAGTCAGGAAAGTATAAGAATGGTTAGATATCAAATGTGTTAGAATGACTCTCTAGACAATATTATTCTAGCACGAATCTAAACCGTTGGACAACAAATTTTAGAGGAGAGAACTAGATATTATGCATATATTACGGAGAAGTCTAGTTCTCTAATCGATGTTAGATGAGCGGAACTCAAATGGGTGTTGGCGTAATACCATTTGTTTGCATTGGCGTAAATTATTTCTCATCCAACCGGGTTAGTATATCAGAAATAGTACCTTAACGACGTACCATATGTTCACAGAAAAAAGCGAATACACTTAGGAAATGAATTAGGTTGATATGCGTAAAGGGTTTTCATCTAATTATATAGATAGACTATGCAGATGTTGGCTTAATGTAGGAAATTATGAAATATTATTTGTGCTTTGACATTGGTGGAAATTCGATGAAGAGTGGACTTCTTAGTCGTGAGTGGGAAAATCATTGAGGAAAAATCATATCCGATGACAGATACTTTTGGAGATTTGTTGGCATGTATGAAGTGTTTTCATCAAATGTTTAAAGAGGATTATGAACTCGATGGTGTCGCAATCAGTTTTTGTGGTTTGATTGACGTAGAAAATGCAGTGATTGATGCCGTATGGGCACAGGGTATTCCTTGCCGAGATGTGATTCAAAAAGAGCTTGGATTGCATTGTGAAATTGAAAATGATGTGAATTGTGCAGCATTATCTGAAGTATATTTTGGAAAAGCACAAGACATTAAAGATATGGCTTTCTTTGTGATTGGTACTGGTGTTGGTGGTGCCATTATTCGTAATCGACAAGTATGCCCAGGAGTTCATCGCTATGGTGGTGAATTTGGGATGATGCCTTTAAGTATGGTTTATAAGATGGAAGAGGCAAATGCTGAAAATGCATTGTGTAAACAAGTCATCCAACAGTTCTATCACAATCTTGCGATGGGTGTATTTAATGTACAACATACACTAGATTCTGAAATGATCTTGTTTGGTGGTGTGATTAGTCAAAGAGATGATTCTGTTGAAAGATTAATGGAAGAATATAATATAATTCGTGAAAAGATGGGTATGGATATCATCACACCTAACTTAATGTGTTGTACATATTGTCAAGATGCAAACTTACTTGGTGCACTCGCAAATTATATTGGTCGTAAATGAATAGTGGGCAGAAATGTCCACTTTTGGTTTATTCAGGGCATGAAATTAAAGATTTCTTATATCTTTTAAACAAAGAATATTCTTTTGAATATCTATGCTACATGATACAATCTATATGAGAGTAAACAATAGGATAGGTCCAAATAGACCTAAGGTAGTTCTCCTAGGGAACGGCTGTATTAATCGTGTTAATACCGTCACAGGGGCTCCAAGTTACGAAAACGCTTGAGTTCCATAGCCCCAAGGAGGTGATATTGTGTATGGATATTTAATATTTGTAACAATATTCTTGTCGATTTTGTTAGTAATTGTCTACAGATTAGTTCAGATTGCTGAAGCAATCTTAAATCTGCTTCATATAATTGAAGATATGGACAAACAAATACATAAACTGAAAAGACATAAGAAAAAACTACCTCATTCTTGCAGGAAACCAAGGTAGTTATTTCAAAACTATAAATTTTCTCCAGGAGAACTCCTTATTGGGTGCTCTCTTTTCATCTATATTGTACCACATTGAATTGTTTTATCAATGGAAATACTAAAATAAATATTCCATTGATGGAGATAATATGGTGATATAATACCTTATTGTAGAGGACATGAAATGAATTTTAAAAGGGCATTAAATAAAGAACAGACGACATGTATCAATGGAATTTTTGTGTTGTTTGTGTTCTTATCACATTTTGGACAATATGAAACTATGCCATGGAATAATCTTTTATTGGCAATTGGACAACTCATGGTTGCACCATTCTTGTTTTATTCTGGGTATGGCATTATGTATTTACTTGGCTTTGTCATTCTTATTAAGAAAGGATTATTCCTTTGTTCGTATTGTATTCTCATTTACGGCTTTAAGTTCTATAGGAAATAGTAATTGGTATGTGTTTGCGATACTAGCTATGTATAGTATTGTATATATTTCGTTTAAACAATGTAAGAAACATAGCATGACTTCATGCGTACTGTTTACCATACTTTATATAATTTTGATGGATGTAATAAAGGATCAAGCTTGGTGGTACAATATCATTCTTTGTTATCCAGCAGGTATGATTCTATCTAAATATAAAGATCGTGTTTGTTCCATCATTCAAAAGCCAGTATTCTTTATTTTCTTGATGGTTTTCGCTTTTAGTTTATATGGTCTTCACTTACCAATACTCGCATATGAAATAATTTCGATTGCGTTTTGTTTCTTGATTGTAGATGTATGTGCATATAAAGAAATTAAAAATGTTTTGTTTCATTTCTTAGGTCAATATGTATTTGAAATCTATATACTTCAAAGAATTTCAATGAACTTGTTTGATCGATATTTAAATGACTGGATCTATTTAATAGTATGCATTTTTTCCACTTTAATTCTTGCCTATTACTTTAAAAAGCTAGAGACAAAAGTGGATGGGTTACATATTTTTAAAAATTTTAGTTGACAAAAAATAGCATTTTCCTGTATATTTTTTTGCGTACAAATCGTACAGAAATTGACCGCCTAGATATAGGCTAAGGCTACACGGACGGCCGGGTCAAATGCCGAAGACTTGTTGAAGAAGCAAGAACCGTATTTAGGGAATACGGAGGGGTGTTTACCCTTATTGATTGAGTTAAAAGCTCAGTTTTATAAAGTACAATATACCTTATGAAATGGTCAATAAGCTGGAATTTCTGTTACGAAAAGTATGCAGATAGATGATGGACGAAGATAGGTGTATATTGTGCGCCTATCTTTTTTTGTTTGGTAAAGGAGAAGAGGAATATGAAAAAGATTTTACAAGCAAGCCTTAGTGCAGTATTGGTGTTGAGCCTAGTGGGTTGTGGTTCGACAAAAGATGAGGCCATCTATCAAGATTCGATTGATGCCTATGTGAATGAAATTGATATGGACTATGCGTATGACTTCACAAAAACATTGTCTACAGATACTTCATTACATGATAATTCACTTGGATTTAGAACGAGTGGTTCCGATGCAGAACATAGAACAGCCAATTATTTGGCTAAGGAAATGAAGGCCATTGGTTTAAAGAATGTAGAAAAGATACCTGTGAATGTGGATAAGCGGCAGTATAATGATGCTTCACTTACGATTGAAGGTACAGACATTGATTTGATGCCCGTATCGTATATGGTGAATGGCACAGATGAAAATGGGATTACAACACAAATCGTAGATTGTGGTACTGGTTTTGCGAAAGACTATGAAGGCAAGGACGTTGAAGGTAAGATTGCTCTAGTAGGAGTGGATCAATTTAATGAGTCTTGGATTGGCGGCTATATCTATGAGGCTTATGAGCATGGCGCAAAAGCATTAGTCACATACGATTTGGATGGATATGGAAGATTTAGTGATGATGATCATCAGATTCAGGATGTTTGTGCAGAAGATATTATGCCTACGACAATCATCACAATGAGTGAGTACAAACAAATTAAAAAGGCTTTAAAACAAGGCCATGATATGGCTACTTTAAAAGTGGATAGTGTGATGGAAGAAGGCAATGGTACAAGTTATGATGTGGTTGGCTATATTCCTGGTAAATCACATGATCAACAAATTATTTTTGCCGGACATTATGATATGTATTTTACTGGCTTTCAAGATGACTGTAGTGCTATTGGAACCATTATGTCAATGGCTAAGACAATGATCGATAGTGGCTATGTGCCTGAAAATGATATTGTGGTTGTTGCGCATGGTGCCGAAGAATGGGGTGCAACAGGCACTGAATTTGACTGGACAAGAGGGGCTTATGAATTGATCAACAATGTACATCCTGAGTGGGCCAATAAAACTTTAGCTTTATTTAACTTTGAATTGGATGCCTATGATGATGGTTCAGATACATTCATGGTGACTTGTGTTCCTGAATATGCGTCTTTAGTAAAAAGTTTAGTCGATTCATGTGCATTGGATGGTGCTGTAAAAGAATATAAGAATGGTATTTCTACAAAGACATATGATACAACGACAATGGAAGATGGTGTTTCCTATCGTAATGCGGGAGTTCCTTATTTCTTGAATACAACAGATACTTGTTCTGGAGAAACAAAGGACGATAGTGAATATACTTGGACACAACTTCATTATCATACAGAATCCGATAATACGGATACGTATAGTGAAAAGGTGATGAAGGCTAATATTGCGGTATTTGGAAGTATGGCTATCGCTATCGATCAGCTTCCAGCTATGTCTTTAAATATGCAAGCTACCATTGATGATTTAAAGGAAAGCCTTAATGAAGATTTAGCTTTGGAAGCGGGTGTTTCTAAAAAGGATTGGGACAAGGCTTTAGCTGCTTTTGAAAAAGAAGTGAATGCATTGAATAAAGAGGGTCAAGATATTAATAATCGTTATGTAAAGGCGGTAAACTCTAAATCGGATGTTACTTCAATTCAAAAAGAAGGAAAAGCCTACAATAAGAAAGTATTAGACTTATTTAAATATGTACAAGATAACTTTGTCGGAATTGTATTCTCGAGTGATGTTGTGATGAAACATGTGGGATATCAAAACAACATTGAATATATGGATGAAATCATTCAAGATTTAAAGAAAGACAAAGTAAGTGATGCTCTAGATGTGGCATACCAATTAAATGGTTTGTGCGAATACAATTATTACTTATTCTCACCAAATGCGGCTGCTAAAATTGATGCGCATGCAGATAAGGCAGTTGAAAACAATAAATGGTGGGGCAATGATAAAGGCTACTATTTCACAAACACAAAAAATGCTACAACATCTTTATTAAATAAAGAAGATGGAGATGATGTAAGTGAAGAAATCAAAGTATATGAAAGCGCTAGAGCGAAACAGTTAGATTCTTATAAAGAAGTGCTTGAAAATGAAATCTTGGCAATGAACAAGATAGGTCAATAAATACAATGGCTTGGCAATATAAATGCCAGGCTTTTTTGGTTATAAAAAAGCTTGTGAAATGTTCACGTTTGTTCTTGAAAACAAGTTTTTTTTAGATGTATACTTTAGCTAACTAATCATATGGTTATATGATGAAGTGGGAATAGGGTTATGAAAAGTTTAGAAGAAAGACAGAAAATTTTGATTGTGGATGACTCCAAATTCAATCAGGAATTATTGATGGAAATATTGGGTGAGAACTATCAATATATATTGGCCAATGATGGTTTAGAAGCCATTTCTATTCTACAAAAGGATTGAACAATTGATTTAATGTTTTTGGATATCAATATGCCAAAAATGAATGGGTTTGAAGTTTTAGAATATATGAATAAGTATCAGTGGATTGAAGAATTTCCGATAATTGTGATTTCTGCAGAAGAAGAGACTTCAATTATTGAAAAGGCATATAATTTAGGAGCTGTTGAATATATTCAACGTCCTTTTGATGCGTTTATTATTAAGCGAAGAGTTATGAATACACTTGTTTTATATGCCAATCAAAAACGATTGACCAATGTAGTAGTGAATCAGGTGTATGAAAAAGAAGAAAACAATAAAGTGATGATCAATATCTTGAGTAGTGTTGTAGGAACATACAATAAGGAGAGTCGTGAACATATTCTTCATATTCGTATTGCCACGCAGATGCTTTTAAGAAGGTTAGTTGAGAAAACGGATGCGTATCCTTTAACGGAGTCTGATATTACATTGATTGCGACGGCATCGTCTTTACACGATATTGGTAAGGTGTCAATCTCAAAAGAGATTTTAAATAAACCGACAAAGCTTACGGATGAAGAATATGAAATTATGAAGACACATACTTTACTTGGCGCAAAAATGATTCGTAGTATGGAATATCCGAATGATAATCCATTGGTTCAAATGGCGTATGAAATTTGTAGATGGCACCACGAACGCTTTGATGGAAAGGGCTATCCTGATGGTTTAGTGGGGAATGATATTCCTATTTCTGCCCAAGTTGTATCGGTTGCGGATGTTTTTGATGCACTGACAAGTACGCGTGTATATAAAAAGGCCTATGATTGTAGAACGGCCATTCAAATGATTTTAGATGGAAAGTGTGGATGTTTTAATCCATTGTTAGTAGAGTGTTTAAAAGAGGTGGGTACAGATATGTATTTGGCTTTTAAAACGCAAAAGGACGATTATAAGGATTATCATGAGGCAAAAAAATTGTCTGGTGAAATTTTAAAATCAGAAACATTGCCATACAATGATCATTCACAGCGTATTATTGATTTTTTAAAGGAAAAGATGGACTTTTTTGAATTGAGTCAATCTAAAGTCTTATTTGATTATAATCCTTTAATTGGTGAGTTAACCATTATAGATCGAGAGAAAAATAAAAAGTATAAAAAGAGTACTTTGGAATTTGAGTCGTTTGATGTGAATGACGAAGTGGTGGAAGAAGTTAAAAAACATTTAAAGGAAACTTCTGTGGAAAATAAAGAGTTTACTTTACAATTTAAAGAGTTAAATATAAAATTCCATACGTTGTGGTCTGGTTTGGATACAGATCAATATATTGGTGTGATTGGTCAAATAGATAGGAGGATATGATTTGAAAGGAAAGCGAATAATTACAAGTTTATTGAGTCTATCTTTACTTGTTTGTCTACTAAGCGGATGTAAGACAAGTAATTTAGAATCGGATGAATCCAATTTACCTGTTATTACTTTAGGCAGTGATAATTATCCTCCATACAACTATTTGAATGAGGATGGAAATCCTACAGGTATTGATGTGGATTTGGCAACCGAAGCGTTTAAACGATTGGGATACAGAGTTGAAGTGGTTTATATTGATTGGGAACAGAATAAGGAACTTTTAGAAAGTGGAAAAATCGATTGTATCATGGCATGTTTTTCCATGGAAGGAAGATTGAATGACTATAAGTGGGCTGGTCCATATATCGCAAGTCGTCAGGTGATTGCGGTCAATAATGATAGTGATATTTATACTTTGGATGATTTAAAAGATAAAAATGTAGCTGTGCAATCGACCACCAAGCCAGAAGATATTTTATTAAATGGCAATTATGATGTAGGTAACTTGATTAGTTTAAACCATAGAGAATTGATCTTTACATTCCTGCAAAAAGGATATGTGGATGCGATTGGCGCTCATGAAGAATCAATTATTCAATATATGAAGGACTATAATGCGGATTTTCGTATTCTAGAAGAGCCATTGATGCGAGTAGGCATTGGTGTAGCTTTCTCAAAAAATGATAAGCGTGATCTTTGTGAGAAGTTAGACAAGACTTTAAAAGAGATGCGTAAGGATGGTACTTCGAAAAAGATCATAGGTAAATATCTAACGAATCCAGAAAAGTATTTGGAGGTGGATGATTTTGCGTATTAAAAATTGTTACTACCATATACTGACAGTATTACTAGGGGTTTGTATGATTTTCTCTTTTGCATTTTATTTTATCCAAACACAAAAAGATGAAACAGAAACCAAGTTGGTAAAAATTGTAAATTATGTAAAGATACAATGTTCTACATATACCCATTATAATGAGGCGAGTGAATCGAAGAGTTTATTAAGAACGATTGAGAGTTGTCGTCAGCTTCAAACGAATCTTCAAAGTAAAGTAGATGCAGGAAAACTTATAGATCAAGCTTTTCTAAAGGATAATCTTAGTACATTATGGATGGATGGGATTCTTGTATTGGATGAAAATGGGAATATAGAAAGTTCCTATAGTACAAATGATTCCATTTTAAAACAAGTTCATCAATATATCAGTAAAGATATTGTTTTGAATTATATGAATTGTCCAGAAAGAACATATGCACAACGTGTTGAATTGAATGATGGGTCTCATTTAGATATTGCGACATGTGCAAGAAGTGATGCACCTGGCATTGTGGCTACTTATTTTTATACTTCCGCTTATTTTGCACAGAATTATAATTTAACACTTCAAAATCTATTAAAAGGATATAGTACAAAATCGGATGGAACTATTCTTGTTTGTGATGAAGGAAACATCATTGCGAGTAATGATAGATCACTACTTCATGCTTCGACAAAGAACAATGAAGTCGTTCAATTATTAAAGAAGAATAGGGATAGTCAACATATTTATCATTTTAATAATAAAGGTGCAGGCTATTATGGCATTATGTTGAAACAAAGTAATTATTATATCTTCGCCTATATTTCAGATCATGTGGTAATTGATGGTGTTGTTACAAAATTAGTTGTGATTTTACTTGTATATATATTGTTTGTGCTTGTACTAAGATATATTGGTCATCGCAATAATCGTATAAGACAGGTTAAAGAACAAGAAAAAGAGAAGGTGCACCAAGAAGAATTATTAAAGGCAGCTAAAAAGGCAGAGGCGGCTAATGTTGCCAAAACCGAATTTCTTCAAAGAATGTCTCACGATATTCGTACTCCAATCAATGGAATCATTGGTATGGTTGAAGTTGGGGATCATTATAGTGATGATATTGAAAAGCAGGCCCATTGTCGTGCAAAGATCAAAGATGCTTCAAATACATTACTTGAATTAGTGAATGAAGTATTAGACATGAGTAAGCTTGAGTCGGGTGAAATCGTCCTTGAAGAAGTTGGATTTAATATAGATAAGTTGAGTGATGAAACGATTGGAATAGTAGAAGAACTCGCAAAAGAGCGTAATATTCAAATTGTCGAAGAAGAAAAAAGTATTACCCATCCATATTTGATGGGAAGTCCAATCCATGTAAAGCGTGTACTAATGAATGTTCTTTCCAATGCCATTAAATACAATCGGGATAATGGATTTATCTATGTAAGTTATAGGGAACTTGAATCGAAAGAACCATCCCATGTCATTATTGAATTCACTTGTCGAGATACAGGTGTTGGTATGTCTAAAGAATTCCAGAACAAAATCTTTGAGCCTTTTGCCCAGGAACATATGGGAAGTCGTTCTAAATATGTGGGGACAGGTTTGGGTATGCCAATCGCAAAAAGCCTTGTCGAAAAGATGGGTGGAACCATTGCGTTTACAAGTCAAGAAGGTGTGGGTTCTCAATTTGTGATACGCATTCCATTTAAAATCGATGAAGAACATAAAAATGAAAGGATTAAAGAATCAGCTTCCGCATCGATTGAAGGACTTAGCGTTTTACTTGTAGAAGATAATGAATTGAATATGGAAATTGCCAGGTTTATTATCGAAAACGAAGGGGCTAGAGTTACTTGTGCTACAAATGGTAAAGAAGCGGTGGATATCTATAAGAATGCACCCGAATCTTTTGACATTATCTTAATGGATATAATGATGCCGGAAATGGATGGTTTACAAGCCACTCAAGTGATTCGCTCATTTGATCATGATATTCCAATTGTGGCGATGACAGCCAATGCGTTTATGGAAGATAAAATAAAGGCTAAAAAAGCAGGTATGAATGCGCATGTATCAAAGCCTTTAGATAAGGATAGATTGATTCAAGTGATTGCAAAGTTGTGTGGTTATAAAAGCGTATAGTGCTTTTAAATTAAAGTGATAATTAAAAGAAAAAATGACTATATAATTTAGAAAAACGATGGCATGTTAAAATTTTGTATGTATAATGAATTTGACATTATCGATTGGCAAATTCAGAGAAAGCTTGAGATGTAAACATGCTGACCAATATAGTATTTTAAAGCTATTGATAATAGGTTTTTTTCGATTATAGAGTACAAAAGAGTTTCTGTGGCATGAACAAGAAACTCTTTTTGTGTTAAAGAAAAAGAAGAAAAGATTATGAAGGAAACAATGTGGAGGATTATTTAAAGAATTTGTAAAGGCAATCGCAACAAATTTATTGGAATTAATAATGTTTTCACATTGAAGTTTTATAATAGGAATTGGCTACTGGATGTAGTAATGGTGAACCCTCTGAATTAAAAAAAGAAATCTGCTTGAGTTCTCGGCAGATCCTTCGATTTTTTTGCAGGAGGACGTGTTGTATGTATATTTATCTATACATTGATGTTGCCATGGTTTTATTGGCTTTAGTTGAATTACTAAAAATCACATTGATTATTATAGAAAAATGTAAAAGACACTAGTTCACATCGCCACAATGGATTACTAGCGTCTTTTGACCTTAATTCAGAGTGACCACTGTATCCAGTAGTCTTTCTGTATCTGTATTATACCGAGAAGGGAATGTTTATGCAAATTTGGAAGCTTTATTTTCAAACAAATACAAGTAGTTAGAAGATAATATAAATTGAGTGCATAGTCATATTATGACATAATTTACATATATTATGGAGGTGATATTATGTATCATATACGAGAATCTATTAGGCCATCTGCTGATTTAAGAAATCACTATAATGAAATTTCAAAGCAATGTCGGGAAGAGAATGAAGCTGTAATTATTACAGTAAATGGACGTGGTGATACGGTTTCTTTATCTTATGATGAATACAAAAGTATGAAGTCAAGAATTGAATTGTTGGAATTGCTTGCAGAAGCAGATGAAGATGTTGCGTATGGAAGAGTATCACCTATTCAAGACACTTTTAATGATTTAAGAGCGATGTTAAAAGGAAAATAAAATATACTATTGTACGTACAGATACTGCAGATATTGGTATTCGAAAAAATGTAATGAATATCGCAAGAAATTTCGGTGAAGATATTGCTTTAAAAAAGTTAAATGATTTAGAAAAGAATATTTATCTGTTGGAAGATAATCCATATTTAGGAATCACGCCTAGATATCCTGTTTTAAAACGACAAGGCTATCAGGTGTTGATACTAGAAAAGGACTTGACATTTTATAAAATCAACGAGAATAAAAAACAAATTATTATTTATTCGGTTGTAGATCAACGTCAGGACTATCTGAATATTATTCAAGGATTGTAAATTGTTTATTAAAAAATAAAAAATTTATAGAATAAAATTT
>OJNS01001621.1_pt1 | contig 11117 bp, 7 predicted proteins | sample 1597911 | NCBI WGS metagenome assembly OJNS01 (sample SAMN01915214, study PRJEB22387) | human gut metagenome | isolation source: stool | host: Homo sapiens | place: USA
AGGGCTTCAAGCCCTTCTGCGCGGCAATGGCATTGTCCTTTGCTTCGCGCTCCATAAGGGAAGCGAGAGCAGCTTCCTTTGCCGCGCTGACGATCTCCGGGTTGTACCGCAGCAGGGTATCGTTGACAAGCTCCCGCTGTACCGCTGCGGTCTTGGCTTTCGGCGTAAGGCGGTTGCCGAGAAACAGGGACGCGCCGTTATCAAAGCGGATGGATATATCGCTTGTGCCGCGCCATTTTCCCGTACAGGGCGACGTTTCAATCCTGCCCGCAGTACCGCCGAACGCCTGCGCGATCACCCCGATTTTTTCCTGTGTGGAAAGCGCCTCGTATTTCTCTGCGATTGCGGCGGCTTTCTTCTGCAAGTCCGTAAGGGTCGGGGCGGCTTTTTCGCTCTGCTGCTCCTGCGCGGCGGCAAGATCGGGCGCGGCTTTCTCGGCTTCGTGCTGCTTTTGCAGCTCTGCGATATGTCCGTCAATGCTGTTGATGATGTCTGCGGCGGCAGAGCGGATCGTTTCAAGGGAGCTTTTCAGCTCCGCAAGCTCCCGTCCGCTGCTCCACCCGGCAACATAGCCGAAAGAGTAGTCCGACGTATCAAGCCCGTAATGCTGGCAAACGGTGTAGGCGACGCTTTCCGCTTCCACCTCGCGGGTGCGGCGGTCTACGCGGGGCTGCTGCTCGTCTTTGGGAGCGTTCAGGTCAATATCGTGCAGCTTTGCGTGGGCGATTTCGTGAATGGCGGTTTTGAGCGTTTGCAGCTCGCTCATACCCTCATCAAGCGCGATGCGCTTGTCCTCCAAGTGATAATAGCCGTGTGCGCCGCCCTCGATTTTCTCAAAGCCGATGGGGACGGGAGAGGTCTTTTCAAGGGCTGCGAAAAAATCACTGTATTGCTCCACATCGCCCGTCAGCGCGTCCACGGCAATATCTGGCAATTCCTTTCCCTCGGTCTGCGACACGTCAAAGACGGACACCACCTTGTAGGCGGGTATGGTGATCTCCTTTTCCTCGGTGACGGGCTTTCCGTCCCTGCCGATCACGGGCTTTTGGGTCTGCGGGTCGATTTTCTCCGTTTCCTGCTTGATTTTGAACGGCGACGGGGCGATAATCTTAATACCTTTTTCGCCCTTTTTGACATTGCGCTGAAACTGATTTTTCCATGAGTTGAAGCCCGCGATAAGGGAAGCATCGGGCTTCTGCATAGCGATAAGTAGCGTGTTATTGAAACTGTAATTATGAAACTTTGACATGACGCGCAGATACTCCTTGTAGCGTTCGCTGTCGAACAGCTCCGTAATGCCTTGCTCCAAACGGTCAGTAATCTCCTTGAGCTTTTCGGCGGGCTTTTCTGCGGTAAGGTTAATAGGGATAACAGGCTGCGGCTGCGGCGGCTCGACGGTAAGCGTCGCCGCTTGTCTTGTGCCGATAGCATCCATTTCAACCTTTTCCGGGTCAAGGCGCGTCGGCTGCGCTGCCTGTTGGGGCGCGGTGTGCTGCGGCGGCTCGCCCTCAATGGCATAACCCGGAAGCAGCAGCCCATTCACCTTGAACGGCTCCGCGTATTCTTTCGGAACGGGCGGCACAGTCTCGGTAAACAGGCGGTCGTATGCCTTGATGCGTCCGGCAAGGTATTTTTCCATTGCCGCCTTGTCTGAAAAGGTCTTGCGCTCCTGTCCGGCGATTTTTACGTTTTGTCCATGGTTCGGTCCGTTGGTGTAGACACTCCATGTCAGGCTCCATGAATACGGCACGGATTTTTGCGCCTGCCTGTCATAGCGGGTATTTTCATAGACATGATAGCGCATCTGATAGACTGCGTTGCTGCGGAGCTGCCATTCATAATCTGTTTTCTCCCATTTGTTGGATGTGTGCTTGACGGGCGGCATCTGCACATATTCGATGGCTTTTTCAAGAAAGCGGGTGTTGCCCGCCTGCTGCTCCCATGCGGCTGCCTCCGTTTTCAGCCTGTCAAATACAGCCTGCTCCGCCGCCGCGCTCTCCTGCCGCAGCCGTGTCAGCTCCGCAAGAGAAAGCCCGGTCAGCGCGGAAATATCCGCTTTCTCACTTTCAAAATAGATGCTTCGCTCAATTACCAGCTTTTTTGCTACTTCCAGCCTGTCAAAATCATAGCTGGAATAGTTCTTTTCCTGTTCGCTCACGGTTTTGCTCCTTTCTTTTGTTGGTGTGATGATGTCTTTTAGCGGCTGCTCCCACTTGCGCCCGAAGCCGCGCACGACGGTATCTCCCGCCGCGCCGTTTTCGCTGAACATTTGCAGGGTGGAAAACGCATTGTCAAAGGCGGTGATATTGTCTGTGCCAATATTCGGGGCGAAGTGGATAACACCGTCCGGGTAGTCCCTGCCTGTGCCGATCCAGCCCCGGATAAATCTGTCGAAAGGGGCTTTCGCCCCGCTGTCAAAGTGTTCCTCGGCATGGCTTTTGTATAGCTGCCCGCCCCTATACTGTCTGCCTAAAATCAGCTCTCCCGCCTGCGGGGAGAACATAAAGCGGCGGTTGTCGATTTCCCGCATATCAAATGACATACTGCGGGTATCAAGAAGCATCAGGGCGGCGGTCAGCTCTGCTTTCGGCTTGTTCTGCATGGCTTACGCCTCCTTTCATCGTTACAGAGGGTTTGGGAAACTTCCCAAGGGTCTGCCCCAACAGGCGATAGCCTGTGAGGGTACAAGCAAAATCCCCATTCTGCGCGTAGCGTCAGAACGGGGATTTTACGGAAAGGGTACCCCTTTCCTATGCTTGCTGCGTAAGTTCTTTGTCCCTCGCAAGCTCGATACGGTAGTTGACGTATTTCCCGCCCGTATCGGCTAATACAATGCTTCCGTCATAGGTTTTACCCGTTTTCGGGGAATACAGCTTTTTGACCTTCGCCCTGCCGCCCGCAAGCAGCGCAGCGGCGATTTTCGGGGTAAAGGCGGTTTTGCGTTCCTCGAAAAAGCGGTCGTTTTTCCACATGACAAAGGCGCAGTCCTTCTTTTCGCAGTAGTAGTTTTTTCTGCCCTCGCAGACATTCCCGCCGCAGCGGGGGCATTTGCCGATCACCGTCTTTTCCTCTTTGAACAGGTCTTTCTGATTTTCGGAAAGAAACGGATAGGCTTTCACCAGCTCCCGCGCCATTTCTTCAATGCCCCGCATGAAGTCCTCCGGCTCGGCTGCGCCCCTTGCAATCTGCGTCAGAGCGTTTTCCCATTCGGCGGTAAGCTGCGGTGAGGTCAGCGTGTCGGGCAGAACGCAAACAAGGTTGTTGCCGTTTTGGGTTGGGATAAGCTGTTTGCCCTTGCGCTGCACAAAGCCGGATTTGACCAGCTTTTCAATCACAGCGGCGCGGGTAGCGGGAGTGCCAAGCCCCTTGCGTTCTGCGTCCGGGTCGGTGTCCGCGCTTCCGGCGCGTTCCATAGCCGAAAGCAGGCTTGCTTCCGTGTGCGGCTTCGGGGGCTGCGTGTCGTGCGCCGTAACTCTTGCGGCTGGGCTGTCAAAGCTCTGTCCCTCGGTAAAGGTCGGTACATCTAAAATGCGCTCGTTTTCCTCGTCGCCCTCGGCGTCGGGCTTTCCTTTCAGCGTCGCCCGGTAGCGTCGTTCAAGCTCTTTCCACCCGTCGCAAAGAACCGTCTTTCCCTTTGCCGTAAACTCGGTATCGGCACAGGAAAACACCGCCGTTACCGCATCAAAAATGTGCGGATCAGCGGCGGCGAACAGCAGACGCGCCCCGGCAAGGGTGAGGATATTTCTTTCGCTTTCCGGCAGCGCGGCAAGGTCTGCTTTCGCAAGCTCCATTGTCGGAATAATGGCGTGGTGGTCGGACACCTTTTTGCTGTCAAGCGTCCGGGCTATGTCCGGCGTAAACGCCGCGCCTTTCATAAAGGGCAGCTTGCCGACAAGCAGCGCGGCGATATGCACCGCCGTATCGCCCATGTCGTTGGTCAGATAATTGCTGTCCGTTCGCGGGTAGGTAAGCAGCCGCTTTTCGTAAAGGGCTTGTGCAAGGTCAAGGGTCTGCTTTGCGGTGTAACCGTAAATGCGGTTGGCTTCCCGCTGCAAGCCCGTAAGGTCAAACAGGCGGGGTGGCTGCTCGGTTTTCCTCTCACGCCTCACCGAAACGCACACGGCCTGCGACGCTTCGCAAGCCGTTTTGAGGGCTTCCGCATCTGCGGCGTCGGAGATCCTTGCGCTTACCGCTTCCGCGCCGCCAACATCAAGACGGACGATATGGTAGGTTTCTTTCTTGAAAGAGGTGATCGCCGCGTCCCGGTCTGCAAGCATTTTTAAGGTCGGCGTCTGAACGCGCCCCACGTTTAGAGTTTTGCCGTGAAGGACGGAGAAAAGGCGGGTGGCGTTGATGCCGATGATCCAGTCCGCTTTTGCGCGGCATAGCGCAGACGCATAGAGCGCGTCATACGCTTCGCCGGGTTTCAGCTCCGCAAAGCCCTTTTTGATTGCGCTTTTCTCCATAGAGGAAATCCAAAGGCGGGAAAAGGGCTTATCGCACCCCGCCGCATGGTAGACAAGGCGGAAAATCAGCTCGCCCTCGCGCCCTGCGTCGCAGGCGTTGACAACCTCGGAAACGTCGCTGCGGCGCATGAGGTCTTTTAGGATTTTGAACTGCTTTTGCCTGTCTTTGAATACGGTATATTGCCACGGCTGCGGCAGGATCGGCAGGCTGTCATAGCTCCACTTTTTGTACTGCTCCCCATAGGCGGCAGCTTCCGCAAGCTCCACCAAATGCCCCACGCACCATGAAATGAGGTAGCCGCCGCCCTCCATATATCCGTCCTTTTTGTTCTTTACGCCAAGGGCGGCGGCAAGTGCCGCCGCCACACTCGGCTTTTCTGCGATTACAAGTTTCAAATAATTCCTCCTTTCGGGTAAAAGAAAAGGACAACCGATTTTTCGGCTGTCCCGTGAAAATGTGTATTCTGTTGTTATTGTGTAAGATTGACAAGATTAAATTTGAAGATCATTCTTCTACAAAGTATCTGTATGCGGCGGCTTCAAGCTCTCCACATTCGTTAAGCAAGTTGCCATTTTCATCATACAGCTTATAGGTAATTTGAGTATTACCTAATGACGCTTCTCCGTCCAATCCAAGCAACAAAGTATAGTAATTTTCTTTTAGCACCAAATTCAATAGATCATACAAATCATCTTTTGATATACCTTGTTCAGTTAGTGCATTGATTTTTTTGCCGACAACTGATGAAGAATTAGGATTGAAGTATTCGGCTAAAATGGCTTTCTTTTCTTCGTAGCATAATTTAACAAATTGTTCTCCTGTCATTTTTTATACTCCCCATACCGTAGTGTAAAATATGTATTTATATTTCATTCTGTCGGAACTATTATAGCACATAGATGTGAAATTTTCTACCGCCTTTCAGCGTTCCGGCTGTTTATCGTCCTTTAGCTTTCTGATACAGTACCCGATACACGGGGACTGCCCCAAGTAGGGGCAGCCCCGGCAGCGTGGGGGAACATCAGCGGGTGGGGATTTCTCCCGTTTCTGATACCCCGGCTTCTGTATCATCATTTTTTCATAGGGGCTGTTGGCGAACAGGGTCATACCTCGTCGTCCTCCGCTTCATCAGCGGTCAGATCATCAGCTTCCGGCTCGTCCTCGTCGTAATCGTCAAAATCGAAATCGTCAAGGTCGGTGTCGCCCTTGATACCCTGCTTCGGCTTCATAATCTTAAAGTAGTAGAACGCGCCGCCACCGGCAAGCAGGGTAACGACAAGGAAGATCACAAGCCCGCCTGCATTGCTTTTTTCTTTCTCCGGCGGCGCATCGTCCGGCTCCGGCACGGCTTCCTTGCCTGCACATTCGGTCATATTGACAGAGCATACCGGGCAAGCGGTATTGACTGCGCCCGCCTTGCATTTGTCCTTACAGGTGCAAACGGCGGGAGCCTGCGCCTTGCCGCTGCCGTCCTCCATGAGCGCCATCAGGTCGGCTTCGTCCACCTGATTGAGAAAATGTACGGTGTTTTTGCCCTCGGCGGCGCGGTCAACGATGATGTAAAAGTAGTTGCCGTTTTTGCTCTGCACAATGATAAACTGCTTGTCCTCGGCTGCTTCTCCCTCAATGTCGTCGATCAGCGACAGATTACCGTCCGGCGTAAGGGGCTGCGGCTCGGTTTCTACGATCACGCCGCTGTCATTGGTGGGAATGTCCTCACCGCCGCCCGCATAGGCGGTAACAGAAAAGCCGCCCAAGAGGACAAGGGCGGCAAGCAGGGCGGCGGCTGTTTTGAAAAAGCCTTTATTCTTCATCTTCGATTTCCTCCTGTTCCATGTAGTCTGTCCCTGCGGCGGCAATGCCGGGGATCGGCTCGCCGGAAAGCAGGGCGGTAAGCTCTGCGGGGGTCAGGCGCATGGAGCGCACAAGAGCGATGATTTGCAGGTTTTCCGCTTCGGTTTTCTGCATTGCAAGCTCTTTCAGCCTGTTCTGATACTCGCTAATCTTCTCCCGCGTTTTCTGCATTTCCTTTTCAATGCGGTCAATTTTGCTGTTTGTCATACTGTCAAAACTCCTTTCAAATTTTAATTCCAATTCATCAGCCCATAGCCCTTGATACAGGCGTAATCAAGAGGATAGCTTCTGATTTTGCAAGCGTCGCCGGAATTACCCTCCACGGTGTAAACGCGGCTTCCGTCTGTGCCGATTACGATACCTACATGGTCTGCGCTGCCGTCTAAATCCCAATCAAAAAAGATGGCGTCGCCGGGAGCGATATTCTCATAACCCCTCGCGCCCCATTGCCCGTGAGAGGTAAACCACGGAACGCCCTGCGACTGACAGCCCGCAAAGCGCGGCTCGGAAAGTCCAGCCTGTCCGTAGCACCAGGACACAAAGCAGGCGCACCAAGCCACGCGGCTGTTAAAGCCGTACCAGCTCCAGTAAGGCGCACCGCCTACATTGCCGACTTGCGATTTCGCTATATCCACAAGGACGGTGTTGCCGGGGCGGGTGCCGTTGACAAAGGTAACGCCGCTTAAATCCTCGGACGCGGAAGTGTCCGCAGAGCCGCCGCCAAAAACGAGGGGTTTGTTGCCGCTTGTTTGTAAATAGACACGGTACATTTCAAGCTGCTCCGGCGTTAGCAGCTCCGATACAAAAGAGGATATGGGTCTGTTCGTCAGCGTTACATTGAGAATGTAATAGTTATATGGGACTTCAACGGTGTAGGTATAGGTATGGGTGTTGCCCTCCGCGTCCGTGTAGCTGCCTGTGCGCTGTTCCGTGCGGTAGCGCACCTCGATTTCTTCCGTGACGGTCAGCTTGTATTGCAGATTGAAAATGCGGTCAAGCTCTGCCTGTGCGCTCTGCGGGGTGTAGCTCTGCAACAGGGCGGTCAGGTAGGACGCTAATTCATGGGGGTTATGCCCGATGTACGCAAGGTCGTAGCGGTATTCGTCATAGCCCGGATAATCGCGCTCGATATTGTCTATCCTGCTTTGCAGATCGTTTTCCTTTGCCGCATAATTGTTTTCCACCGCTACAAGGTCGCTGTCCTCCGATGTGTAAGAGGTTCCGATTACGCCGTTGACAAGCCCCGAAAAAAGAGCAGAGCCGGAGGAAATTGCGGACATCAGCATGATAAGCAGGAGCAGCGCACACCCGGCAATCAGAAAGGCTTTCCAATGCCGCCCTACAAAGGCGGCGGTCTTTTTCGTCGCTTCGGCGGTTTTCTTCGCTGCTTTGCGGGTGTTTTCTGCGGCTTTCCTTGCGGATTTTGCGCCGCCCGTTCGTACCGCCTTTGCATACTGCCGCTTGATCTGCTGCTTCTGCCAAAACCGGGAAACGGGGTTAGACGCGGCAAGCTGCGGGTTGTCGTGCAGCGCCTTTTGATACTGAAAATCGGCGTTTGCCTTGAACGCGGCTTTTTCTGCTTTTGCCGCCGCCCGGTAGGGTTTCAGCTTGCGGCTGCGGCGGCTCTTTCGCATCTGCCGCGCCCCCGCCCGGATGCCGCGCTCGGCTAATTCCTCGCTCTTGTGCGCTCCCTCCACGCCGGAGTTGTCCTTTTCAACGGAATGTATCTTATTGTGGACGAAAACGCCGACCTCCTGCACGGGGCGGGAGAGGGGGTTATGCTGCTGCCTGCCGCCCGGTATGGGTTTTTCCTTTTCCTCAAAGCGCAGGCGGGTTTTGCCCTTGCCTGCGGCTTCGTCAAAGGTGCGCTCTTTTGTCAAGACTTTCTTTTTCGGAATAGCCGTCCGCGCTTCGTCCAAGCGGTCGGCGGCTCTTTCCGATTTGCGGATCGCCTTTTGAAGCTCCGGCGTTGCCCGTTCTTCCTCGGTGAATTGCAGGCGTGAAGTCTTTGTTTTTGCCACAGCTTCCCGCTGCGCCCGCTTTATCGCCTTTTTGGATGCTGCGCGGGTATGGGCAGCGTCGATATGCTCCAAAACACGCTCGGCTGCGGCGTCGTCCCGCTTCGGAGAAAGCTCCGGGGTATGGGGACGAGCTGCCGCGCCGCCGGAGGGATGCGGAAGCTGCTGCGCTGCTTCCTGCACCGCCTGTTCGGGCTGCTTGGAAAAATCCGCGTCCTGCTCGCGCCCGCTGACCAGCTCGGCGGTGCCTGCGGTTTCGTTGACCTCGATAAGCCCGTCCCGGCTCATTTTCTGCGTAATTTTATCGCGGGGTTTCAGCTTTTTGCTCAATTCGTTTCACCTCCGATCCGTGCCCTTGCAAGGGTGCAATAGTCATAGTTCAGTTCAATGCCGATGTAATGGCGGTCAAGGCTTTTTGCCGCAAGCCCCGTCGTGCCGCTGCCGAAAAACGGGTCAAGCACAATGCCGCCCTTGGGACAGCCCGCCAGTATGCACGTTTCGGCTAACTTCGGCGGGAACGCGGCGAAATGCCCGCCCTTGTAGGGTACGGTGTTGATATGCCACACGTCCCGCTTATTCCGCGTGGTCGGCATGAGGGCTTCATCGTAGTAGCCGCCTGTCCGCGCCCGGTTGATGCCCTGCACCTTGCCCTGTCCGGGTACCTCGCCGTCGTATTTGTGTCCCGCGCTGCGCCCGCCCCGGTATCGCGCCGCTGTGGTGGGGGCAATGGGTTCCGCAATGGCGGCGGCGTCATAGTAATAGCTCTTGGACTTCGTAAGCAAAAAGACGTTCTCATAGCAGCGGCTCGGTCTGTCCCGCACACTTTCGGGCATGGGGTTGTCCTTCTGCCAAATAATCGCGCTGCGCAGATACCACCCGTCAGAGCGCAGGGCAAAGGCTAAAAGCCACGGAATACCGATTAAATCCTTTTGCTTGCAGCCTGCCGCCCGTCTTGCAAGGGACAGGCTCTGCCCGTTTCTGCCTTTCGGGTTTTTCGGGTCGGTGTAGGCGCCCTTGCTGCCTGTACCGCAGTAGGTATCGGCAATGTTCAGCCAAAACGTACCGTCCGGGCGCAGCACCCGTTTCAGCTCACGGAAAACCTCGACAAGCCTTGCGATGTACTGCTCCGGCGTGTCCTCCCGCCCGATCTGCGCGTCCATGCCGTAATCCCGCAGGGCGTAGTAGGGCGGGCTTGTGACGCAGCAATGGACGCTCTCGGCGGGCAGCTCCCGCAGGGCGCACAGCGCGTCGCGGTTGATGATGGTGTCTAATCTCATGTGCCGCCCACTTCCTCCGGGCGGGTCGTCATTACCCGGTATAGCTCGGTATTCTGCGGAAAACGGTCAAGGAAAGGCAGCACCACGTTTCCGTAGAAGATCAGCCCCTCGCCCGCTTCGGTATGGGTAACGTATTTCATCTGCTGCGGGGAGATATTGAGCTGCCTTGCAAGGATTTCCCGGTCGCCCTGCGCCTGATTGAGCATGAGGACAAAATCACTGTTCTCAAAGATATTCTCAACTTCGCGGCTGCTCAAAAGGTCTTTGACATTCTGCGTGATGGCGGTTGGGATCCCGCCCCATTTACGAAAACGCTTCCAAATCTCCACGGAAGAGGCGGCGGTTCGTTCCTCTTTGAGGAGCAAATGAAACTCGTCCATGTAGTAGCGGGTGGATTTCTTTTCAGCCCGGTTTATGGTTACTCTGTTCCACACCTGATCCTGCACAATGAGCATCCCCAGCTTTTTAAGCTGCTTCCCAAGCTGCTTGATGTCAAAGCAGACAAGGCGGTTTGAAAGCTCCACATTGGTACGGTGGTTAAAGACATTCAGACTGCCCGAAACGTAAAGCTCCAATGCCGCCGCCACCCGCGCCGCTTCCGGCTCCGGCTGTCTTAAAAGCTCGTCGTAAAGGTCGCCGAGGATCGGCATTTTCGCCGGGTCGGGGGCGGCTAAAAACGGGCGGTACACGTTTCTTACGCTGCGGTCAATGACGGTCTTTTCCACGGGCATCAGCCCCTCCTTGCCGCCGATGACAAGCTCACAGAGGGAAAGGAGAAAATCGCTTTTCAACGCAAGGGGGTTATCGTCCTCGCTGTAATTGAGGTTAATATCCATAGGGTTGACATACTGGGTGCTTGTGGGGGAAATGCGGATCACCTGTCCGTGCAGGCGGCGCACAAGGGGGTAATACTCCGCTTCCGGGTCGCAGATGATGATGTCGTCGTCGGTAATGAGAAAAGCGTTTGTGATTTCCCGCTTCGCCGCAAAGCTCTTGCCGCTTCCGGGGGTGCCGAGGATCAGACCGTTGGGGTTTTTAAGCCGCTTGCGGTCACAGAGGATCATATTGTTTGAAAGGGCGTTTAAGCCGTAATACAAAGCTGCACCCGTTTGGAAAAGCTCCTGCGTGATAAAGGGAATGAAAATCGCGGTGCTTGATGTGGTAAGCCCCCGCTGGATGGGGATAAGGTTTTCTCCGATAGGTACGCTCGACAGTAAGCCCGCTTCCTGCTGATAGTCAAGGCGGGTTAAGGCGCAGTTGTATTTCTGCGCAATGCCTGCCGCTGCGAATATGTCATTTTCCAGCTTTCGCTTCGTGTCCGCCATATTTACCACAAGGAAAGTCAGGAGAAACATTCGCTCGTTGCGGCTCTGTAAGTCCTGCAACAAGTTCTTTGCTTCGCTGCCAAAGGTGGCAAGGTCGGACGGGATTATATCCATGTCATAGCCGCTTCTAACCGCTTTTTTCTGTTCCTCAATCTTCATCTTGTCAAGGTCAGTGA